>WOYI010728925.1_pt1 | contig 125753 bp, 108 predicted proteins | sample 6423411 | NCBI WGS metagenome assembly WOYI01 (sample SAMN13441803, study PRJNA592873) | oil field metagenome | biome: oil field; feature: oil-well bore; material: oil-contaminated soil; isolation source: oil-contaminated soil from oil-well borehole | place: Germany: Wietze | collected...
TATTGCTGGCATCCACTTTATAATATTCGCTTATCATGTACTTTAGCCGCGCTGTGTCCAGCACTGTTCCTGAACCTAAAACCCTGTTCGAAGGAAACCCCGAAATTTTAAGGGTCACATAAGTAAGTATGTCAACCGGGTTAGAAACAATTAAAAGAATTGCTTTCGATGTGTGTTTGGTAATTTGAGGTATTAAATCTTTAAATATAGCCACATTGGCCTTTACCAGATCTGTTCTGGTTTGTCCCGACTTTTGATTCGTTCCTGCCGTGATGACCACAATATCGGCATCCTTGCAACTTTCGAATCCTGCAGCGTAAATTTTTGTTGGATGGGCGAAACTTATTCCATGATTTAAATCCATGCTTTCACCTTTGGCAAGCGACTCATTTCTGTCAATTAGAACGATTTCCCGCGCCAGGCCGCTAATCATTAGCGAAAAAGCGAATGTACTTCCTACGTTTCCCGCGCCTACAATTACAATCTTTGGTTTTAATGATTTCATTGTTGTATTATTTTTTATGTGAAAATTTATCATTTGATGAATTACTTCTCTGCGCCTCAAGCATTTCAATGATTTTATCTAATTTATCAACTTAAGAGACTTCAACATTATGGCCAGGGCTTCTATTTCATGCTTTGCATCTTTATTCGTTTTGTAATCCTGCTCAGCGTGCATCCTGTCACGTTCGTTTTGCCTGTTTTGCGACATCATGATAATAGGCGCCGCGTAAGCCGCCTGTGTGGAGAAAAGCAGATTGAGCAGAATGAATGGATAGACATCCCAATGAAACATAAATCCGACAAGGTTTAATCCCATCCAAAGAATAACTAAAGCTGTTTGAAGGATGATGAACTTCCATGAACCCATCCCGTTGGCTACCATGTCAGCTACACGACCACCGAAACTTAATGTGGCATGATGTTTTTCATGCCAGGTTCTATGCATATTCATTTTTATTGAATTTTATGTAATGTTCAGAGATATTTCTTTCATTTTTCTATGTTATTTTCTGATTCCATTTCCAGTTTCGTATTTCTGGCATATCCTGTCCGTATTTATCAATGTACTTTGTGTGTGCGATGAGTTTGTCCTGCATAATTTGTTTCAACTTATTTCCATCTTCTCCTAAACCGGGAACCCGATTAATTACATCCTGAACCAGATCAAAGCGATCAAGGTTATTTAAAACCGTCATGTCGAAATAGGTTGTAATAGTACCTTCTTCCTTATAACCCCGAACATGCATATTTTCGTGATTTGTGCGGCGGTAGGTCAACCGGTGAACCAGCCAGGGGTAGCCGTGAAAAGCAAATACAATAGGTTTATCTTTGGTAAATAAAGTATCGAAATCCGGATCGCTTAGCCCGTGGGGGTGTTCTGTATCGGGTTGTAATTTCATCAAATCCACCACATTAATTACACGTATTTTCAGATTGGGTAAATGTTCACGTAGGATAGAGACAGCCGCCAGGGTTTCCAGCGTTGGCACATCGCCACAGCAAGCCATTACCACATCCGGTTCCAAACCATCATCGTTACTTGCCCACTTCCAAATACCGATTCCCTGTGTACAATGGCTTATCGCTTCATCCATGGTTAACCACTGGGGAGCCTGGTATTTACCGGCAATTACAACATTTACATAATCGCGGCTTCGCAGGCAATGATCTCCAACCGACAATAAGCAGTTGGCATCGGGCGGAAGATAAACCCGCACAACGGAGGCCTTTTTATTCACCACATGGTCGATAAAGCCGGGATCCTGATGGGTAAAACCATTATGGGCCTGTTGCCAAACGTGAGAAGCAAGTAAATAATTCAGCGATGCAATTTCCCGTCTCCACGGCAATCCGGCACAAACTTTCAACCACTTGGCATGTTGGTTAAACATGGAATCAATGATGTGTATGAATGCCTCGTAACAGTTAAAGAGCCCGTGCCTTCCGGTAAGCAGATAACCTTCGAGCCATCCTTCGCACTGGTGTTCACTGAGCACTTCCATCACTCTGCCTTCCGTAGCGAGGAATTCATCGTTCTTTTTTGTTTTGGCTTCCCACTGACGGTTGGTGACTTCAAAAACAGCATTCAACCGGTTGGAAAGCGTTTCATCGGGACCAAAAATCCGGAAATTTCGTTGTTCATCATTTAATTTGATGACTTCGCGAAGGAACTCTCCCAATACATGGGTGTCTGCTGCCTGAACCGAACCGGGCGAAGGGACATCAACGGCAAAGTTTCGAAAATCGGGCATGTGCAAATCCTGCAAAAGAATTCCTCCATTGGCATTTGGATTTGCTCCCATTCGTTTGGAACCTTCTGGCGCAAGTTCCGCCAGTTCAGGAATTAGCGTTCCGTTTTCATCAAAGAGCTCTTCCGGTTTATAACTTTTCATCCATGTCTCCAAAAGTTTTAAATGTTGCGGATGTTCTGAATCAACCTGAATGGGTATTTGGTGCGAACGGAAGGTATCTTCAATTTTTATCCCGTCAACTTCTTTCGGTCCTGTCCATCCTTTGGGCGAGCGTAAAACAATCATTGGCCAGCGTGGGCGGGTTTCATCATTCTTTTCCCGCGCAATTCTTTGAATCTCCTTTATTTCAGAAATGGTTTTTTCCAAAACCTTCGCCATACGCTGATGCATTTTTTCGGGCTCATCGCCTTCCACAAAATAAGGGGCCCATCCATAACCATTAAGCAACTGCTTTAATTCTTTTTTTGAGATGCGGGCCAACACGGTTGGGTTGGCAATTTTATACCCGTTGAGATGAAGGATGGGCAACACCGCTCCGTCGGTAACCGGATTTAAAAATTTATTGGAGTGCCAGGCGGTTGCCAACGGGCCGGTTTCTGCTTCGCCGTCGCCAACTACACAGGCAACTACCAGTTCCGGGTTATCGAACACGGCGCCAAAAGCATGGCTGAGTGAATATCCCAACTCTCCGCCTTCGTGAATCGATCCCGGACATTCAGGAGATACATGGCTCGGGATCCCTCCGGGAAAGGAGAACTGGGTAAACAGTTTTTTCAACCCGGCTTCATCCTGTGTAATGTGTGGATAAACTTCGCTGTAAGTTCCTTCGAGATATGTATTTCCAACCAAAGCTGGTCCGCCGTGCCCAGGGCCTGAAATGTAAATCATGTCGAGATCGTATTTTTTAATTATCAGGTTCAGATGTACATAAATAAAATTCTGGCCTGGTGTGGTTCCCCAATGCCCTAACAACATCGATTTTACATGCGAAAGTTCCAGCGGCTTTCGGAGCAGCGGATTGTCACGCAGATAGAGTTGTCCGATCGAAAGATAATTTGCGGCCCGCCAATAAGCATTCATCTTACTGAGAAGTTCCTTTGAAAGAGGATTCTTCTTTGTTGTTTTCACCTTTTTTATGTCAACACTTTTCTTGCCTGGATCCTTTTTTGTTTTCATTTTGCTCTATTTTTAAATTTTAAACTCCAACCCAAACGAAGCTATTTTTTCGCACGTTGATTGGTAATCGGTATGCCAAATACTACGAATTCCGAGTCCTTCAGCGATTTGTACAAACATTTGGGTGTTTTCGATATATACAACCTGTTCTGCCGGAACCTGGGCAATGTCCAGTGCCAGCCGGAAAATATCGGCATCGGGTTTACGGAGACCTACATAACAGGAGGAAATAAAAGCATCCACAAACTCATTCAGCCTGAATTTTAGAATGCGATGAGTATTGAGTTCCCTCGATTCGTTGCTGACCACAATAATTTTTAATCCGTACTTTGCTTTAAGCTGCCGGATCAATGCAATCATTTGATCGTCGGATTCTGAGCGGGCAAACATGAATTTCTGAAATTGTGCCCGGGTAAATGACCGCGGCTGATAAAACACCACCAGGTTCAGGTATTCATCAATCGTGAGTTTGCCAATCTCAAAAGTTTCAAATACCCTTTGGTGCCTGTCTTCCATCTCTTCCGCACTGAGATTGAACTCTTTAACAGCCATTTTGCGAAACTCATGACTCCAGCCATCGGTAAGCAAAACGCCGCCGATATCCACAAACAAGGTGGTAACCCGCTGTGTTTGACCCGTATTCGTTTTAGACTCTTGCCCTGAATGTGTCATTTCCACTATTCTAAATTTAATGTTGCCAAAAAATAAGTGCTGTTTCCAAAGGAACTGGAACACCCGGAAGACTTGGTATCGCCCGTGGCGTATAATCCGTTGCAGGGCGGGATGAACTTACTGATGCGGAATAATGGTAACCGTTGGTTGTGCCTTCTGATTTTTCACCCCTTTGCATCTTTGTTATTATCGGATCTTCCCCGTTTAATCCATTGGCAAATAGTTCCACCTGCACATTATCCGGGTCAATAGTTTTGAAATAAACCTGGACATTGAAAACATGCTGCTTTTCTGAAGTGGCAATTTTTACTTCACCAAAAGATAAGGAATTCCAATTTTCCTTGAGTGTTTGTAATTGGTTTATCATTTGCTTTCCCTTTATACCCTTGTTGGCAGCACGCTCCAAATAAGATATTGCAGCCGGCAAATAGTGTTGTTCGGTATATTCCCTGACTGCCCTGTCGGCTGAAAACCTTGGCGTTAATTGTGCCATGCTTTCGCGCATCCGCGCTACCCACTTTGTTGGGATTCCGTGTTCATTACGGTCATAAAATTCCGGGATTACTTCGTTTTCCAGGATATGATAAAGTTGTTCAGCTTCCCGGGCATCCCAGGCCGGGTCGTCACCGTGTTCATTGCCATCGCCAAGCGCCCAGCCTACCCGTGGGTTGTATGCTTTTGCCCACCAGCCATCGAGTTCCGAAAGGTTAATGCCGCCGTTTACAAGCACTTTCATGCCGCTGGTTCCGCAGGCTTCCCACGGGCGCCGAGGTGTATTGATCCAAACGTCCACTCCCTGCACCAGATTTTCCGACACGTGCATATCGTAATCGCTCAGGAATATGACAGGAGGATGTAATCCATTCTGCTTTATAAATTGCATCCATTCTTTGATTAAATCCTGCCCCTGTTTATCCGCAGGGTGAGCTTTCCCTGCAATGATGAGTTGAATAGGGAACGTTGGATTTGTTAGCAACCGGAGCAACCGCTGTGGATCGTGCAGTAACAAATTAGGCCGTTTGTAGGTGGCAAAGCGACGGGCAAAACCCAGCGTAAGAGTGTTGGGATCGAACAAATGTTTTGCCTGTTCAATGGTATAGGGCGAGTGCCCTGAACCAATTAATTGGCGTGCAAAATGTTCACGGGCAAATTTAATGAGGGCTTTATTGGCATTGGTGCGCATCTCCCAAAGCCGTTCATCGGAAACCTTGCGGATGTCCTGTTCCAGGGTTTTGTTCATTCCCCGCCAGCGGTCTTTGCCACAAGCCTCCGTCCATATTTCGTCTGCCTCTTTGGAATCCCAGGTTGGCATGTGCACCCCATTGGTAATATGCCCCACCGGCACTTCAGATGTTGGCCATTCAGGAAACAGTGGTTCGAAAATATGACGGCTGACTTTTCCGTGGAGCCAACTGACACCGTTTACGGCGCCGCTTCCCCGGATGGCCAAATACGCCATATTAAACTTTTCAGCTTCATCATCAGGATTTGTTCGACCCAACGCCAGCAGTTGCCGACGTGTTATTCCCAATTTCTGTTCGGCATATTCGCCAAGGTATTGTTCAATAATTGCCGGCTCAAAAAGATCGAATCCGGCGGGCACTGCGGTGTGGGTAGTAAACAGGTTACCAGCCCGGGTAACGGCCAGGGCGATATCAAACGGTTCCCCGGTTTCCTTCATAAAACTATAGGCGCGTTCCAAAATGGCAAAAGCAGCATGCCCTTCATTGAGATGGCAAACTTCGGGGTGAATATCCAGTTCCTGAAGTAAACGCCAGCCTCCAATTCCAAGGATCAGTTCCTGTTTAAACCTTAGCTCGGTTCCTCCGCCGTATAATTCACTCGTTATTCCCCGGTGAACAGGAAAATTTGCGGCATCGTTGCTATCCAGCAAATAGAGTTTTATTCTGCCCACCTGGGCCTGCCATACGCGCAACCAGACATTGTAACCAGACAGGTTGATCATTAATCGCAACCACTCGCCATCGGCTTGGCGCAAAGGTGTTATCGGTAGTTGTCCGGGATCGTTAAACGGATAAAGTGCATGTTGTTCGCCATTTAAATCTATTTCCTGACGAAAATAACCTTGCTGGTAAAGAAGTCCGATTCCCACAACAGGAACACCCAAATCACTTGCGGCTTTTAATTGATCGCCGGCCACATTGCCCAACCCCCCTGAATAAATCGGGAGCGCTTCGGTAAGCATAAATTCCATACTGAAATAGGCGACACAATTCAGCGAATCGTTTGGATGGACTTTTTGAAACCAGGCAGGTGAAGCGTTTGTCTCTTTTCTGGATGTTACAAGGAAATCGATCTTTTCGCGAAAGGACAGATCATCGATTACCGACTGGAAACGTTCACGGGAAATGGTTTGGAGGACTACCCATGGATTATGCGTATTATCCCACAATTCAGGATCAAGTTGCCGCCAGATTTCATCGGCGGAATGGTCCCACGACCATCGCAAGTCGAGCGCCAGTTCAGAAAGATCATTGACCTCTTTTTGATCTTCCGGCAAAAAGCTATACACAAGCTTTTTTTTATTAATAGCTTCTTTCATGATATTCCATTTGGATATTATAAAACTTTTAACCCGGGTTCCCTGCGAACACAAATAATTGTTGCTTATTCAAAAGTTTAGTGCGGATCGCGTTTCGTATTGCAATTTGCCAGCAAAAAAACCGTTTACTGCCTTGGTGAGTTCGTCATGAGACTAACTATTTTTCCTTTGCTACACAGAATTTTTTAATTCAAACTGCGAATAGTTAGGGATATCAATTTAAGGAAATTACGGCTAAACATTCAATGTTTTACTATCTTTTTTCTCCTGAAAACCAAATAGCTTGTATTATGAATACATAAAAGCTTGTATCATCAATACAAAGTGTTATCTTTACTGTTAAATTCTTAATACCAAAAAATGATTAGCAAACTCGTATTGTCTGAAATTATAAAAGACCAGTTAGAAAGCATTTTAAAAAAACATTGGATTGAACGCGACAAGGATATTCCATTAAAAACCAAAAAGATAGTAATCATTTCAGGGGTGCGGCGCTGTGGGAAAAGCACATTAATACAGCAAAAATTAATAAAAACCGGCAAAGCGCTTTATCTAAATTTTGAAGATCCCCGGTTAATCAATTTTACATTGGATGATTTTCCCAGATTGGAAAATATCGCTGAAGAAACGGGAAAAACCCTCCTTCTATTGGATGAAGTTCAGAATATTGACAAATGGGAACTCTATGCCCGTATGGCCAACGAAAAGGGGATCCCGTTATATATAACCGGATCAAATGCCGGTATGTTAAGCCGTGAATTGGGCACCCGCCTGACCGGCAGGTATAAACAAATAGAACTTTTCCCTTTTAATTACAATGAATTCCTCACTTTCTTCAACCTGGAAAGAAATTCGGAGAGTTTTAACCAATACTTTGAATTGGGTGGATTTCCCGAATTTCTGGAAGAAAAGGACGATGAATATCTGAGGACATTGCTGCGCGATATTATCACCCGGGATATTGCTGTTCGAAGAAAAATCACAAATGAAAATCAGTTGATCAGGCTGGCAGTACATTTATTAAGCAACACCGGGAAAGAGTTCAGCTACAACAATATCTCCAAAATTCTTGAAATCAAATCGGTAAGAACTGTTATCGATTATTGCGACTATTTAAGGGAGAGTTATCTTGTTGACTTCATTCCCCGGTATTCCCCTTCCATCAAAAAACAACTGGTAAATCCCAAAAAAAGTTACAGCATCGATCCGGTATTTGCCAAAGCCAACAGTCTTTCGTTTAGCAAAGATTTGGGACGCAGGCTGGAAAATTTTGTCTTCAATAAACTGAGAAGGGATTTTACTGAAATTTATTATTTCAAAGAATCCAATTCAGAATGCGACTTTATGATAAAGAAGAACGAACAAATGGTTCAGGCTGTTCAGGTTTGTTGGGAAATTAACAATGACAATATGGCCCGGGAAATAAACGGAATAAAAAATGCAATGGCCGAAACAGGCGCGCTTGAAGGAACAATTATAACCAACAACCAGGAAGATAAGCTGGATGGAATAGATTTAATACCCGCCTGGAAATGGATTTAATATTTCTGGTTTGAATTATTCTTTCATTCATTTCGTATTTCATCGAAAAACGGAGTACTTTTTTCTTCCACACATTTTGCTGCATAGAGGTACATTGAAGCGCTCCATGTTTGCCAGTCATTTCCTTTCGGTTTTCCATCCTGTGCCTTTATCCATTCATTAAAACCAAATTCAAGATTTTCCGACCGTGCTAATTTGATGCCCAGAGTAAGCGCAACTAACTTTTCTTCAGCGAGTCTATATCGTTTTGCAGCAACAAGGGCAGCCACATAAAATCCGGTTATAAAAGGCCAGATTCCGCCGTTGTGGTAATCTCCCGGTTGATTATATGCAGAATATCGTTCATGCCAGTCGGGATCTTCAGGTTTTGTAAACGGGAAAAAGTTAGGTGGCAGGTCACCGGTTAATTCACCTCTATCCCGCATTCCGGAGCATTCTTCTTCAATCCACGAAATCATTTCATTAGCCCGCGAAGGTGAAGCGATTCCGGAGAGAATGGCGAGGCTGTTTCCAAGCAAATCGAAGCGCTCGCTGCTAAAAATTTTATAAGACCAAAAAGCGTAATAAGGTTTGTGTTTTACCACCAGACCTTCGTGAACATGGCGGTGCATAACTCCTCCGGTAATGGTAAACCTGCCCATCTCCTGACGCATTTTTTCTGCGGATCCGTTTTTCCCAAGAATTTTTAAATAACTATAAACCAATGTATTCACATAAAGTCCTTTCCCAATTACCCATTGTTCATCGCGCCAGTCGCTGGTAGGTTGTTGTGCTACCAAAAACCGGTCGGAAGGGCTTTGATAGCTCATCCAAACCAATGCTTTTTCAACTGCCTCAGCGAGGAAATCAACTTCACCCGTAACTTTCCGGAATATACCGGTTGCCAGCAAAAACAGGGGAGTGGTGTCACTGGCTCCGCGATCGTCGTTGTCGTGCACCAGCGAAGGAATATGGCCATGTTCGGTTTGGTTTTTTGCCAGAGTTTCCAATACTTTGCGGATACTGTCGAGCAATTCTTGATTTTCGGATACTGCAATTCCCAATATAGAAATCATCAGATCCCGAGTATAAGGTTCGGGATATCCCCAGCCTGCAGTCCGGGGCAACCCATGAAAGGGTCCATGGGCATTGTGGAGTAAAACTTCGAGGGCGGCTTTCTTTGCCTTTTCAATTTCGTGCTGGTTAATGGCTTGCATAATCCTGAGTTGTTGATTTTCTAAGATTTTATTATTTACAGGTATAACCACCGTCGATAACCAATTCACTTCCGGTAACAAATTTTGATTCGTCGGACACCAGGTAAAGTATTCCGTAAGCAATATCGATTGATTCGCCAACATGCCCAATTGGGTGCAGGCTGTCGAGCTGTTTTCTGAATTCCGGATTTTCTTTGCCCAACGCTTCAACCAGGGGTGTCCAGATAAAACCCGGATGTACAGAGTTCACCCTTATATTATCTTTGGCATAGGTTAAAGCGTCATTTTTAGCCATTAACCTGACTGCTCCTTTGGAAGCATGATAAGGAGGTAAATCTGCTGCGCCGACTAATCCGTAAATAGAAGAAAGGTTTACTATACTTCCGCCACCCGACTTTAGCATATACGGAATGGCATGTTTTGTGCAGAAGAAAACTCCCTTTACGTTTACATTCATTACCGCATCCCATTCTTTTTCGGTTAATTCGTGAGTTGGCTTGTCGGCGCCTGCAATTCCGGCATTATTAACTATAGCATCTAATTTCCCAAATTCTTTAACTGCTTCGGCATAAACTTTTTCAACCTCTTTTTCGTTGGATACATCCAGGTGCCAGAACTTTGCTACACCGCCCGACTGATTAATTTGGTCCGCCAAGTTTTGACCTTCTTTGTCCAGAACATCGGTTACAGCGACCTTTGCACCCTCCTTAGCCAATAAAATGCAAGTCTCTCTTCCAATTCCTAACGCGCCACCGGTAACAATGACAACTTTGTTTTCTGTTCTTTTCATGATTATTTGTTTTATATTAAAAATGGGGGCCGATGTCAAACTATTCCCAATTTATCGTTAATGATTTGTACAAACCGTTTGGCAACCACGCGGTAGTCGAAATTCTCTACAACGCGCTTCCTGCCTGCTTTGCCCATTCTATCACGGAGGGAAGAATCTTTCATCAGTTCCAAAAGGTACTTTGCGATATCTTGTACGTTCGCCCGGTAATCCACCGTTCGCGGCGCTTTAAAAATTACTTTATGCTGATCTTCAAATCCCGATTCTTCTCCAAGTAAAACTTCATTTACGACAATTTTACGCGCCACTTTAGCAAGGAGCGCTGTCTCTCCATGGATAAGTGTATCCAGCATTCCCATCGCTTTTAAACTAACCACCGGTTTTGCACATGCCCCGGCTTCCACCTGCGGCATTCCAAAACCTTCCAGCCGCGAAGGAGCAGCATATATATCGCAAGCCCCAATCAGGTAAGGCATAAAATTGCGCGAAATAGTATTGGTGGCATACGTTACATTTTTTTCAATACCGAGTTGATTTGCCATTTGCAGATCGGCCAGGTTTTGCGTTTTGGTTCGTGGCTGCGGCCATACTTTGCACACATATTTCCAATCGGGCGCTTTGGTATCAATAATCGCCAGCGCCTGCATCACCTCCTGGGCGCCTTTAGACGCGGCATCGCCACCAACCGTGAGAATCATCACCTGGTCGGGCGAAACACCCAGCGCTTCGCGAACGGCCAAAATTTTGGGATCATCCTTTTGAAAAGGAATAAAAGCATCTGTATTACAACCCACCGGCAATACTTCAATTTTGTCGGCATTAATTCCATCCCGGACATACATCTCTTTCACCCAGTTAGACGTTACAAGGATTAAAGGCAGTGCATTTAAAACCTCCTGGTAATTGGCTATATAACCATCGGCAACCAACCAGGGGACAGGCTGAACACCGTATCTCTGTGGATGCAGGACCAACTGCGGTGTGTGCCCCCAGTATCCAACTCCAACCACTACATCGGGTTCAAACCAGCGGTAGTACCATTCCTTTTCCTGTGCCGATTCGAAATGCACCGGGTGAGCATCGATGCCCATTTCAACAAGTCCCTTGTAAAGCAAATCTCCCTGTGTGGCAAGTCCTCCGGGCGAGGGAGGGTAATCGTATAACACCAGTACTTTCATAGATAAACTCCTCCATTATTAAGCCATTTTACTGCAGTAAACGAATTTGTAAATTGACGGAATGCTTCGTTTTTGGGAGTTGTTTTTGCCTCCCAGCTATTTTCTTCAAATCCATACGTTTCTGTGATTATGCCGTATTTTCTCAACCAAATTTGCTTAGTGAGTTTGCGGTAAATCTCCACATCTCTTTCGGCCTTTGGGCAATACTTCCGTTTGCCGTCTTCGTAAGCAAAAGTCCAAAGTTCGTCGGCAAATATTTTTTTTGCATACCATAGTTTGATCACGGCTTTACTCACTTCTTCGTGGCGGAGGTGCCTTGTGTATTCCCCTGATGGATTATGGGAGATAATTAAATGATAATGTTTTGCCGGCAGAAGTTCGATGATGGTTTGTTCCAGCATTTTCTGATCGAGTGGTTTTTGTTCCGGACTGTCATCCAAATCACCCATAATACCTTCTGATTTTAATATTTTTAAAGCATTATAAAATTTTGGGGCGCGTTCGGGATCCTTTCCCCGGCAAAGCGAAACAATAAAACAATTCCATGTAGGATGGCTCAAAATTGTGCCTCCCGCCCATAATGTTTCATCGTCGGGGTGGGCAACAATAATGGCAACGTCTTTTTGTTTTATTTCATTCATTGTTTTACCACGTTACTATTTCTATGGGGTTTTAAAAAAATCTTTAACATAAGCTTGTTGCTGATTCTCTGTCATATTATCTGCGGGTTGAACAGTAACTTTGACTGTTTCAAAACGACGATTATCTTTTAACAAATTGAATAATTCGGTTTTCGCATCGGTAGGCCCAAAAAGCAGTACTTCACTATAATCATTAATTACATAACTCAGTTTTTTGTAATAGTCAGATTGTTGATTTTGTTCCTTATTGTTCATCAGGCTTTCATTCATCCTCAGGTTTTGCAACTGCTCGGGAAAGGCCGGAGTTGATTCTAATCTGACCGTTGTTATTTTATCGTTTGATAATTCCATTATGTTGGCTGTTGCATGGTCCATCCAAATTCCTAAGCGCTTAACTGATTCCATTTTGTTTTTTTATTGATTTATGACTTTATTACATAAGAACCTGCGATTAAATCGTGCCAACCTCGTTTCCTGGGACCGGTTGAAATGTAACCATATTCCAAGGCCAAAAGGCATAATTGAAATAGACCCCGCCAAACTTTTGAACATGGCCCTCACAACGCTTAAGTTTTTTTCGTACAAGTCGATAACTTTTAGTTTCAACCGCATTTTCCCGGGGGTTGCCTGGTATCCCGAACTTTCGAAAGTAGTGTGATAAACAATCCAGATACCGATAACCATGAAAAACCGGTAACTATTCAAATGCAATTTATTGAAATTGAAAGAAAAGAGAAATATTTCGTGGATCAGCAGTACGACAGATATGATGATTAAATCAATAAAAGTTGCCAAAGACCTTATTCCAGGACCGGCATATGTGACTTTTAAATTCCTGCTGTGAGATCCCACCGCAATAACATCAGCACTAATTTTATTTGCGGTCTTTAAAATAGTTTCGGCGCATACGCCTTCTTCAAGAAGCGTTTGAATTTTATTATCTCCAGGGAAAAGTTTTGACTTATCAAGAAATTGAAAGGCCAATTTTTGGTGTTCTAACGTTTTTTCAGATAGTACTTTACTTGTATCGAGGTGACCGGAATATCCCATAACAGTAACATGCTCATTTAATGTGTAATCCTGTGGATTCGTCAATACCTCCATCGTCTCAAAAAAGTTTTCCTGGTAATCATTTCTCCCTTGGTTTTCTTTCCAGGGGCACAATTCCAGCCATTTCGCCAATAATATTGACCAAATCAGATCCGGTTGGGATAACAATTTTCGCATTGTTTCCGAGTGATGCTTCCAGGGCTTCCAGTTTTCGTAATAACTGGGCGTTTCCAATAAAATATTTATCGGCAGCTTCGTTAACGAGCTTAATAGCTTCAGCTTCTCCCTGCGCGTGCAGTATTTTCGATTGTTTGTATCCTTCGGCTTCTTTTATTTTGGCGCGTTTTACACCGTCGGCAACGGTTTCGGCGGCAGTAGCAGAATCGATGGCTGCAATTTTTTCATTTTCAGCTTTTACCACTTTATTCATGGTTTCCTGTACGTCTCGGGGCGGATCAATTTCTTTTAGCTCGGTACGCACTATTTCAATGCCCCAATTTTGGGTTTCTTCATGAAGCGTCTTGTATAATCCGGAGTTGATCTTACCTCGTTCGCTGTTGGCCGATTTTAGTGTGAGCGTACCAATAATATTACGAAGTGTTGTGCGGGCCAGGTTTACAATCTGCCATTGGTAATTGTTTACATTGTAGATCGAACTTTTTACGCTTTCTTCATCCGATTTTACCCTGAAATAAACCTGTGCGTCAACACTGGCGTTCAGGTTGTCATTGGTTATAATTTCCTGTGGTTCGGCATCTACCATTTGCTCGGTTACATTTACCAGAAACAAACGATCGATAACAGGAATGATCCAGTGAAATCCGGGATTAGCCAAACTATGATATTTCCCAAGCCGCTCGATTAAACCCCGATGCGTCGGCCTCACGATTCTAATTCCTAACAGCAAAAAAATAACTATTGGGATAATTAAATATAAATAGTTCATATTGAGTATTTTATGTAATTATTTTTATCTGGTTACTGTCTGGTTAAGTATTCAAATGATTCAATTTCATCAATCAAATCTTTATTGGATTTGCCCAGTTTTGTCGAAATCATTTTCAACATATCTTCTCTGTTTACGCGTCCCCAATATAAGTCGGCATCGCTTAACTCAGGATACTTCGATTTGAGTTTGTCTCTTATGTATCCCCATTGGTGCATGTCAAATTTCGCTTCCATATTATATCTTTATTGTTATTCCGAATTTTCCGCCGTTAAATGCATTTCCTCCGCCAAATTCGAGGTTAATAGCCAACGCATTACTAAAATAGTAACGGCCGCCAATCTGCGCGCCAAGTCCAATCCCGGAAGAATGTGAGCCTTCATAATCGTCTGGAGAACTCCATGTATAAAATCCCAAATTGAGTCCTGCATAAAAATCCCATGGGGAAGGAATATTTAATACCGTGTTAAAATGGTAATTGGCATTCCCTAAAACGCCTATTATCGAATGATTGTACTTGTAATTGTTCCATCGGTCGTTGTACGAGCGGAAAGAAAGTTCTGCCCCCAGCGTAATATCCGGGTGTACCCCATAATCGAATCCCACATAAAGCGGAACGCCCCAGGTGGACAGCCCTACACCGGCGTTAATTTGTGCCCGGCCTTTTGCAATTGGGCCCTGTGCGAAAATAGAACTGGCCACGATAAGAAGAACGAAAGTGAGAACGTATTTTTTCATAATAATTGTTTTTAAATCGGTTTTTTTGATATTTTTTTTGTGAACAGAATTTGGAGAAGTACAATGAATACTGCGACTGGAAGAAGAATATCAATATACCGGAAAGAGTTGAACCCAAAGGTTATAATAGCCCAAAGGAGTACCAGTAATCCGGCAATAATGTAAAGTGAATTTTTCATGACTTATTTATTTTAAATCCCTTTGTTGGGATTTTATTGTCGGGATAAAGTTACGCCAGTGTGATTATGTTAATGTTACACAATTCTAAATAAGAGTTACATCATTCACACATTCTGTAAACGGTGAACAATGCAATATTTAATCTAAAACAGTTTCTGCTAACAGTAATAGTGAGAAATGGAAAGTGTGCATGAAAAAGCAAAGAGACAGTGTTCGTAATTACGCTTTGTTCTGCAAACTGAACTTTGAAATATCGACTACCGACAGAAGGCATTTTTGATCCTCCCCGGTTACTACTCCTTCGATGTAAACCGAACACAATATTTTTTGATCATACCCCAGTAATACTTCACACGATTCTTTTGCATTGCTGGTATATACTTTTCTAAAAAAGTTATTAAAAACGGGCTTCGAATTTTCTGAAACAAAGAGTTTGAAGTTGCTGTCAATTAAACTAAACCGTCTTTCTCCGAGTATTTCAGCACCTCTGAAGTTCAACTCGCAGATAGCGCCTTCCTGGTCAAGAGTAAAATAGCCCATTGGCGATAAATCGAATAACATAGTGTATTTTTTTAGCGCTGTTTCGGCAGTTTCATACGCCTGACGCAGTTCTTCGTTCTGCATTTCCAATTCTATCTGGTGTACCTGCAACTCGTGAAGGAGTTTTTCTGCATCGTTTTCTTTCATAGAAAGATTTTCTTTTTGTTGTTTTTCTTTGAGTAGTTCTTCCGCTTTTTGGCGCAGCATTTTCGCATTTGTAAAATCCATTTCCAGTCGATCCATGACTCTATTTTTTTGTGATCATTATTACTCCCAATGGCAAATTCAGATTATTTAAAAGGACATTAAACGTCCATTCGATTTCCAACTCAACAGCGCCTGTTTTAAGAGCCTGCATTTTTATTTTATTTTTACCTGCCTGTTTTAGCAGGTGGTTCATTTGTTGTTCTGTTTTATGCCGAACAGGTTCGGGAACAAATAGTTCCAAATAATTTTTATTGATAACATCATCGCGCTTTTTACCAAAAACTTCTTCTGCTACTGAATTAAACTCCAATACTTTCCAATCGGGAGATAACTTGATGAATACAACGGGGGACAGATCGAGTAACAGATGGTTTAGCTGTTCTGTTTCGTTCAATTTCTCGTCTGCCTGTTTTAAATCTGAGATATTAATAAAAGTGATAACCAGTCCGTCTATTCTGTCGTCGAAAGTGCGATAAGGCATGATACGCGTTGAAAACCACTTGCCGTCCTTTGTCGGAATTTGTTTCTCAATAAAAATAAGCGTTCTTAAAACTTCAATTGCATCTTCAGCCAAATCGGGGTAAATGAGTTGGGAAACCTGGTCGGTAAAAGGCCGCCCGATGTCGCTTTTTATAAGTTTGAAAATTTTGGTAGCCTGGTCGGTATAACGGCGGATGTTTAATTCCTTGTCGAGAAATAAGGTGGCAATATCGGTGCTGTTCAACAAATTCTTCATGTCGTTGTTTACCCGTGAGTAATCATCAACTTTCGACTGTAATTCGGCATTAACGGTTTGAAGTTCTTCATTCAGGCTTTGCATCTCTTCTTTCGAAGTGGTCAGCTCCTCGTTGGTCGACTGCAGTTCTTCGTTGGTCGACTGCAACTCCTCGTTGGTTGATTTCAACTCTTCCTGCGAAGTTTGCATTTCTTCCATAATGTTCTGTACTTCCTCGCGGGTGTGCTGTAGTTCTTCTTCAAGCTCTTTTTCCCTGGCGCTGGCAAGCGTTTGTTTTCCTTTTTTTAAATGTGCTTTATTTTCAGAAGTTTTGGCAACATCCGTAAAAATGATCAATATCTTCCCTAATAAAGCATCCGGCTTATTTACCCACTGAATAGTAACGTTTAATAGGATGGTGTTTCCGTTTGTGCCAATTTTAACGTTGTGTAAAGCCTCAGCTTCCTTTTTCATGACTACCTTGCGGAAAGCAATGGCAAAATCGTTTTGGAAGCCTGGCCTGAGCATGGCAAAAATATTCAGGTTTGCCTTTCCTACGGCTGGTTCCAGGTATTTTCCCGTTCGTCCGCTGATGTATAAAATATCGCCATTCTCGTTTACCAAAACTCCGGCAGGCGAAAATTGATTCAGTAACAATTGATCAACGAGCGTTTGAATATTCATAATGGGCTTGTCGGGTATTTTATTTTCGTTAATAGTAAGTTTTGCCCGTGAAAAGGATGAAGGAAAATCGAACAATTCCGGGTTCAGGTTCGAATTACCACGTTTGTAAATTTTCAGGCTGGAATATTCGGGTGTAAACAGATGACTTTGCGTCCCCAGTGTTTCTGAATTTCCCAGTAGCAAAATCCCTTCGGCGTTAAGACTGTAGAAAAACAAGCCAAGTAGTTTTTTTTGCAATTCGGGATCCAAATAAATAAGCAGGTTCCGGCACGAAATAATATCGATATTGGTAAAAGGCGGGTGCATTATAATGTTGTGCTGTGCAAATATAATGGTTTCCCTTATTTCAGTATTGATCCGATAACCTTCATCTGTTTTGGTAAAAAAACGGCTTAACCGTTTTGGCGATACATCGGCCTCGATATTTACAGGGAAAAGTCCCTTTCTGGCTGTTTCAATAGCATCGTTATCAAGGTCGGTCGCAAATATTTGTAAAGTAAATCCTCCATGCAGATTTATTTGTTCCACCACTTCCTTAAATGCAATGGCCAGCGAATAAGCCTCTTCGCCTGTTGAGCAACCTGGTACCCACACTCTTATTGTCGTGCCAGGTTGGTGTGAACCAACTTTTTCCGGAATAATTGTTTCTTTAAATTTTTCCCAAACCAGGGGATCGCGGAAAAAATGGGTAACACCAATCATCAGCTCTTTAAACAGGATATGCACTTCTTCCGGGTTTTCCTGCAAAAAGTGAACGTATGAATTGATTTCATCAATTTTATGCACGCCCATTCGTCTTTCGATACGTCGGTAAACTGTATTCTTTTTGTAGAGCGAAAAGTCGTTTCCGGTGTGTGTGCGCAGTAATATGATAATTTTATCCAGTGCACTTTTGCTGTCTTTTCCTATGGTCCGGTCTGTTTTAACCGAGGGCACATGGTCAAGAAATTCAATTAATTTTAAATGAATTTCGTTGGGCGGGGCAACAATATCAACTAACCCCGAATTAATGGCATTGCGTGGCATGCTGTCGAATTTTGCCGTTTCGGGTTCCTGAACAATCGCAACTCCATTTTTTTCTTTTATCGCACCGATTCCAATACTTCCGTCGGAACCCATTCCCGAAAGAATAATGCCAATGGCAAATTCTTTCCGATCGTCGGCCAGCGAACGAAGGAAAAAATCGATGGGGAGACGCAATCCCCTTACCTCAATTGGCTCGAACAGATAAAGAATCCCCTTTAAGATTGACATGCTTTTGTTGGGAGGAATAACATACACGCAGTTGGGCTGTACTTTCATCCGGTCTTCCACCTGGAATACTTTCATTTTGGAAATTCGCTGAAGCAATTCGGGTAGCATCCCTTTATGTGTAGGATCTAAATGCTGAACGACAACATAAGCCATCCCGCTGTTTTCAGGCACATTCGCTAAAAGTTGTTCCAATGCTTCCAATCCACCGGCCGATGCACCGATTCCAACAATTGGGAAAAGGATCGTATTTACACCAGGATCTTTTCCGCCGGGCTGTGCTACTGGTTTTGTTTTTTTAATTTTCAGAGCTTCTTTTTTTTAGGTTTATTACGTCGTGGTCAATATTTAATTTGTTGTAAGCCAGTTTGTTGTTGTATGTCAAACTCGCCGTGGACATCAGGCCAGGCAGCGCCAAAACCTGAATTGCAGCAATTTACCTGATATTTAGGAACCAATCAGCAAAATATTTATAAATATACGCATTCCAACTAAGATTTGTTAGGACAAGACTATTCAGGATCATTACTACAACAGGGTAGAAAGTTGCTCAATCTTTAAAGCTTTTCTTCTCATCATTTTTCGTAATGATTTAAATGCTAAAATAAAAAACCCAGAGTATGGTTTTGTTACACAACTCTGGTAAAAATTTACATAATTCCCACTATTTATTAGCAAAAGCAGGTGTCACTGCAATGTTCCGAAAAACTATTTCTTCTGAAATCCAATTTAGAAACCACTCAAAATGTGAGAATGATGTAACTCTTAATCCAAGTTGTGTAACATTTCGTGGTTGAACTGAGCCTACCTTTATTTGATGTAAATAACTGGTTAACCCTTTAAAAATACACAAATGGGAAAAAATGAAATGCTGAAGGACGACTTGGAGAATGCGCTTTTGCAATCCTTATCTGAGCAGGATGTTGACAAGCTCAGAAATCAGCTCATACGCATTCAGAAAACTTCAGCAGAAGGCTTAACAAGTTACATGATTGAAATTTGAACGAAACAATTAAAAGATTTAAAATGAGAAAGCTAAGAATGAGTTTAATTATTCTGTTAAGCGCAACTTTTATTTTTGCGGGTTGCGCCACATGGAATAAAACACAGAAAGGAGCGGTAATAGGTACCGCAGCCGGTGGTGCAGCCGGCGCAGTAATTGGAAGAACTTCGGGCAACACGGCCCTGGGTGCGATAATCGGCGCTGCAGTTGGTGGCGCTTCGGGAGCTGTAATTGGCCGGCAAATGGATAAACAGGCCGAGGAAATTAAAGAATCGGTACCCGATGCAAAAGTTGAACGTGTGGGCGAAGGTATTGTAGTTGAATTCAGCAACAATGTACTGTTTGCATTCGACAGGTCAAATCTGTCCTCTGACGCTAAAACAAACCTCGACAAACTGGTTGTTGTTTTAAATACTTATCCTGATACCAATATCGAAGTACAGGGACATACCGACAGTAAGGGAAGTGAGACGTATAACCAGACTCTTTCGGAGCAACGGGCCAACAAGGTTAGCAGTTACCTGTCGGGTAGAGGCATTATTTATGATCGCTTTTCAATAAAAGGGTTTGGTGAGGATTTGCCTAAATATTCCAACGACACCGCAGAAGGCCGTTCACAAAACCGCAGGGTTGAATTTTTAATTACTGCCAATGAAAAAATGAAGGCAGATGCACAACGAAATGCCTCAAATTAATCGAATGAATATACATAACATGAAAACAAAATTATTTTCTTTAACACTGACATTTATTCTTATTGCAACCCTGGCAATGGCCCAGGACACGCGGAATTCGAAAACTTCTTTTGGTATTCTTGGAGGGGTAAGCCTTCAGAATTTGAACGGGAAGGATATGAGTGGCAATAAACTTGAAAACGACATGATCGTAGGTTATCAAGCCGGGGTGAATATTCAAATTCCCGTTGCACCACAATTTTACTTTCAGCCGGGTTTACTTTTCAGTACAAAGGGTGCAAAAAATACACGAGATCTAATTTCAAATACCTATAAGCTTTCGTATATCGAATTACCTTTAAATTTTGTGTATAAAGCGCTGGTTGGAAATGGCTATTTTATGATTGGGTTTGGGCCATACGTGGCATACGGAATTGGAGGCAAGTCAATATACGAAAGTGGTTCAGTAACCCTTGAAACGGATATTGAATTTAAGAAGACCGTTGAATCAGGTGATCCTTTGACAACAACTTATGTTAAACCATTTGATGCCGGCGCCAACCTGTTTTTTGGATATGAACTGGCAGGGGGATTATTTTTACAAATGAACACGCAACTTGGCCTTATCAATATCAATCCGGAAGATATGCGGATTTCTGGCGATGATAAATCAACTCTTAAAAATACAGGATACGGGCTTTCGCTTGGTTACAGGTTTTAGTTCTTTATATTTCTGATTAAAAGAAGGCTGTCGTTGTTTTTTCAACGGTGGCCTTTTAAAATTTAAAATGAAATATGCATCTTATAAATCCGGCGGATTTTAATGTTTATAAAACATTCAGGGAATCTACCACACGACCCTGGCCAGGGTCGAACTAAAACTTCATTCATTTTTCCTATAAACATTAGATGCCTCTGGCATCAGTGTTTCTGTTGGGATTGTATATTTATGGAATGTGTTTTTATGTTGAAGAGTTAGGTAGTGGATTTCTCCGCTTCCGGAAAAACGAAGGGGTTAAACCGGTAATTTTTTTAAACTGATTGGACAAATGGGCCACACTGCTAAAATGCATTTTGAATGCGATATCGCTAAGGGCGAGATCGGAATAAAGAAGCAACTCTTTAACACGTTCAATTCGCTGGATAATAATATACTTTTCGATAGTAGTGTTTTCTTTTTCCGAAAAAATATTGCTAAGTGAACTATAACTAACATTCACTTTTTCTCTGATATAATCGGAATAGTTTGGTTTTGGAAGATCATCGGTGAGGTAAACCAACTGATAAACGGCATCTTTAATTTTTGTAATGAGCAGGCTCCTTTTATCCACCAATATTTCCAATCCCAAATTTTTGAGGGCAGCATCAAACAACCGAAGTTTCTGGTCCGAAATATCTCCTTCGAATTCCACTTCCCCTAATTCCACAGTAAGGTGCTTAAGGCCCAGTTTATCCATTTCGTTTTTTACCAGTGTTTTGCACCGGCGACTTTCCATATATTTAATTTTCAGAATCATTAGAATTCAATAAACTTTGGACCCCTTATCAATGTTCTTATTATTCCCTAAAAATATTTTACAATGCAGCAATTGTCTGGCGCATTTCTTCTCTTGTCATTCCAAGTTTATACCCCAGCATCTCGATCATTTCTGCTTCCTTTCCCTCATGAAAATTTAAATCTTCATCAGTCAGGATCGGGTACTTTTGTTTAATCTTTTCTTTTTTGCCGTTCCAGTATCCTTTACTATTGTCGTACATCTTTTAATTTTTAAACCAAAGTCAGTAATCCAATATAAAGTTATGCAAAGCGTATTTTTAAAGCATTACACAATTCTTTCAATTGTTTATATCATTCACACATTCCAAGGTAGCTCCCCAATTAAAATATACCAACAATAAAACCGCGCACTTTTTTACAAATGCGCGGTGATTAGCTTGTAAATCAACAAAGTCGATTATTGATACAAAAGCTTATATATTTCCTGTAAATCGGGCGAAAGGATTACTTCCGTCCTGCGATTATCAGCGCGTCCTTCGGCTGTTGTATTAACGCTTACCGGATGAAACTGACTTTTCCCGGAAGCCGTGATGCGGCTTGAATCGAACCCATTATCAATTGTCAGAATACGAACGATAGATGTTGCCCTTGCAGTACTGAGGTCCCAATTATCTTCGAATATTTTTGTGTTAATTGGAACATCATCGGTGTGACCATTAATTGCAACCGTGAAATCGTCAGAACTGTTTAATACAGTGGCAAGCGATTTAAGCGCAGCTTTTCCTTTAGAATCGACAACGTCGCTACCCGATTTAAACAGCAGTTTTTCTGCCAGCGATACATGCACGTTTCCATCCTTCATGTAAACGGTTAATTCGTCGGTTTTATAGTTCTTCAGTGCATTTCCGATCGAATTTCTTAATCTGGTGGTTATTTCTGCCTGGGTATCAATAATATCCTGAAGAATGCCAAGCCTTCTTGCCTGTTCTGCAATGGTCATTTTCGATTCAGATGAACGTATCATCAGGTTTTTTTGAATCAATGCATATTCCTTTTGGATCGTTTCGTTTTCAGTTTTCATGTTGGCATTTTCATCCTTCACTTTCATCAGTTGCATGTTGCTTTCATTCAGTTGGCTTTGTGTGTTTGCATTTTCTTTTTGCAGCTTATCGACCCTGGCTTCTGAGGCCATAAATTTCTTGTTCGATACGCATGAAGTAAATAATAAGCCTGCGGCCAGAGCAAAGAAAGTTACGGTACGGATTGACTTCTTCATTTTTTTCTTTTTTGGTGAATTTATAATATGCGAAAGGTGCGGATATTAAAAGGAGAAAGTGTTACATAACTTCTTGAAAGAGTTACATCATTCACACATTCGGGCAATTACTTTCGTATCAACTTTTTCAAAACCGGCGTAAAACCTATTTTGGTTGGCATTGTATCGCCCAGTAAAAATCCCCAGGGTTTTAATGGTTGCACATGGTCGAAAATGAGTTTGGCAATGGCAGTAAGCGGGATGGCAATTAACATGCCCTGAATCCCCCACAAAGCGCCAAACACAATTATGGAAATAATAGAGGCAAGGGCATTAATTTTAACTTTTGAAGCCACTATTTTGGGGACGATGTAATTGTTGTCGATGAATTGTATGAATAGATAAAGCGCCAAAACCAACAAAGCAAACCAGGGCGATGATTTGGTATTGATGGCAATGATCATTGGCATTGATGCTGCCATGATGGCCCCGAGGTAAGGAATGAGGTTAAGAAGGGCGCCAATTAAGCCCAGGATTATTGCATAATCTATTCCTAGTATCAAAAGTCCGACAGTGTACATTACCGAAATCATAGCCGTTTCTATTAGTAATCCAACAAGATAGCGCTGGATGAGCGTTTTTATCTGGTTAATAATCGTGTTTACCTTGTTGCGGTGCCGTTTGCCAAAAACCCTGCGAAAAAATTCGATCAAAAGCGACTGGTAAAACAGAATCATAAATACATACACAGGAATCAGGAAAAATAATGCCACCACACTGCCAACGTTTGCAATGGTTTGCCCAATTTCCAATTTGCCAATTAATTCGTTTTTTGTTTTTGTGATCCATTCTGTAATTTCTCTATGGCTCAAATTAAAATGCCCTGAAATATAAATAACCGTTTGATTGAGAATATCGGTAAACTTATCAGCCAGATTTGGCAGTGACTCGGCAAACGTGCTTGCCTGCGAAAACAGGAGGGTGCCAAATGCTGCAATAAGAAGAAAACTTAGGAATAAAGTAAGTGTTATGGCCAAAATCCGGTTGATCCTGATCCTGACAAACAGATTTACAACAGGGTGTAAAACAATGGCAATAATAGTTGCAAAAACGATGGGAATAATGATGGATTTGGCGATGTACATAACCGCGAAGAAGGCAATCAAACCGATAAAAACAAGAAGGGGATTTATGCCTGGTTGGATTTTCAGTTTTCTGTTCGGCGCTTCGGGCATGATCTATTTCTCCTTATTGAAAATATGCTGAGAAATATACTGGCCTAAAGACTTCATCGTTTTTGGGTTTTGAGCAATTAGGTTGGTAACACCAAATTGCATAATAATTCCTAAAAATTTTCTGAACTTATTGGTTGAGTTACGGGTAAACGCCTTATTGGAAACATAACCGGTGAGTAGTCCAACGGAGGCGCTTAAAAGGTTATTAAGCAGATAAGGAGAAGTGGAAATTTCTTTCAAAGTACTTTCGATCAGGTTAACAGGCTTCAGGTTTTCATAAGCCAGGTGAAATTGTATTTTCATCAATCTTAACTTGTTGGCCTGCTCTGCTTCCAGTAATTGGATAGCAACCTGAAGTTCGGCATTGGAAGATATATTTTTCATTTAACCCTATTTAAATGCCTGTTTAATGATATAACCTGAAATCCTCTTTTTAATCCGATCGTGCATGAAGAAATGCAGGACAATCCCAACAATTCCGTAAAATGCAGCAACCACGAAGAACCCGTAAAAGATATTCCCAAACATTTCGCCCAACCAAATTGCCACACCTAAATTGAGAAAGAGCAGGAATGACATCAAAAATGAAAAAACAACAGCGTGGGGAATCAACGAAGAAGCCACGTCTGATGTTTTTTCAATCGTCTTAAGTTTTGCAAGTTCGTAGCTTGTTTTACCATAATCGGTAGCACTTTCCAGCAGCGATTCAATTGAATCTACAATGTCTTCCATAGCTTCGGGCATGATCCTGTAGTTTTTATATATTAATCAAATTTCTGTTGCTTGTCCCTTTTCATAATAGTTCGGAGAATCGTCTGCTGTATTTACCAACTTGTGAAGGCTTAGATTGTGCTAAGCAGAAACCTTTAGACTTCGGCGGTTTTTGCGTTTTTTTGGGCTTCTTCCGGTTTCGCCGTTTTTTTATCGGCATAATCAGTAACTTCTTCTTTTACCTTTTCGAATTTATCGTTAACCGAATCGAGTAATTCATCGAATTTTTCTTTTAACGAATCATAGTAACGCTCACCTTTTCTCAAAATTCTTTTTCTGGTTCTCGTACCTTTTGCAGGTGCAAATAAAATTCCTGCCAATGCCCCGGCGGCTGCGCCAGCCAGTAATCCTAATACAACTTTTCCTGAACTCATAATTATGTTTTTAATTGTTTTTACTGAACTGTTACAAAGATCAGCCAATATACGCCATTGCTTGTTACACAATTTCTAAAAAGAGTTACATCATTCACACTTTTGAAGTAGTATTCCTTTTGTGTAAGGTAAAAGACGTTTGAATTAAATGCAGTTTTATACTGATGGATAAATCAGGTATAAAATTTACACTATCAGGACTAAGCCAAATTAAATGTTCACCGCCCAATGACAACGGTGTAAGGGTAAGTCCGTAGAAGGGAAATTAATTACTCTTGGTATAATATTTTGTGGCTTCGGGCATAAATTCCTTGAGCTTTCTTATCCTTGTTTCATCCGATGGGTGAGTACTCAAAAATTCCGGTGGTTTGGTACCTCCGGCCTCTGACATCCGTTGCCAAAAAGGTATGGCTTCCTGTGGATCGTACCCGGCCATGGCTGCAAACATTAACCCGTACTGGTCGGCTTCCGTTTCCTGCTGTCGCGACCAGGGTAATACTGCCCCAAGGGTGCTTCCAATGCCATAGGCCTGCATAAATAAATTTTTGGTTTCCTCCGGTTTTTGAGATATCGCTATTTCTAAAGCCATTCCACCCAGTTGTTGCATCATTGCCTGGCTCATTCTTTCGCTGCCATGTAATGCAATCGCATGTGCAATTTCGTGGCCCACCACAATAGCCAGTGCTGTTTCGTTTTGCGTTATTGGCAATAACCCTGTATAAACAACTACTTTTCCACCGGGCATGCACCAGGCATTCGCTTCTTTACTTTCGATGGTGTTAAATTCCCATTTGTATCCTTCTGTTACCGATTCTTTCCCCTGGCTTTTAAAATAATTGGTAATTGCATTTGAAATACGTGCGCCAACCCGATCGACCATGGCTGCATCTTTGTTGCTGCTTGGATTTAATACTTTATTTTCTGATAAAAATGTACTGTACTGGCTGACAGCCATCAGTTGCAATTCCGACTCAGGCACCAGGCTCAGTTGTTTGCGACCGGTTACTTTGTTTATTACACACCCTGTTAGAATTATTGCAGAAAATAATACGAATATGAGAATCTTTTTCATGACGATGAATCTGATAGTGTCTTACAAAGATAAAAAGAAAATGTGGGCTGATTGCGCACATTTTCTTAACTAACCTAATCAAGACTATTGTATATAAAAAATAAAGGGTGGATAATCGTGTCCGTATTTGTCCTGAAATCAGGGTAAATGAAAGTTTTTCTATATCGTCCTTCTTCCCTGTATAATTCTGAAGATTATTGCAATTACTGCGATCACCAACAGAACGTGAATAATACCGCCCGCACTGTACCCAATAAAACCGATGGCCCAGGCGATAACCAGAATAACCGCGATAAAATAGAGTAAATTTCCCATGACTTTTTGTTTTGCTGTTTATTCTATATTTTTAGCCCGGCCGTATTTGATCAGACAAGCTTTTATAATTACAATCGTTTTCTATTCAATTTAATACCTGCCAAATGGTACAGTTGGTTGTTTGAACACACGTATCGTTTTTGGTCAAACAGAATCCACAGGGTAATATTATTTGAACTTTCCAAATTCTTGTTGATGCCCTGACTTTATGAAATCTGGGTATTTTTCGATTTAAAGAAGTCCTGAAAATCATTTGATTAATTCACTTTTGTATTATTCACTGTAAACCCGGCAAAGGCTTTTCCTAACTCATCCATGTCGCTTTTAAATTCGGTTTTAAATATTTGCCATTTGTCCGTTCCATCATCTGTGTAGTTATACAGCTTAGTTCTTAATTCGCTGTTTCTTTTTTGCAGCTCAGCCAGTTTTTTTTCATACAAGGCTTTATTTTCATCGCTGGCGCCTACAATTTTAACCCGCAGTTCTTCTATGCTTTTTTCGTTAGCAATTATTTTGTTCTCAAACTCAATTTTAAATTGCTGGAATTCTGTAATTGAATCCTGACGGGCCTGGTTTAAATCACTCTTTGCATCTAAAACCTCCATTTTGGCATCAATAACATTTTCTTCAGCATTTTCAAGTTTTTGTGAAGGAGAATTGCAGCCGGTGAAAATTGAAGCAGCAATAAATGTTGTTACAGCCATTGTTAAAAGTATTTTTTTCATGTTGTCGATATTAACGGTGAAATTTCATTATTACACATTTCAAAGATATTTCTCTTTGATGCCAAAACACTTACACAACTTTGAGTTTTAGTTACATCATTCACACATTTGGAAAACTACAAACACTTATCTGTTTTCACTTAATTTTAACTTGCTTATTGACTCGATTGAGAAAACAAACCGGATCCTGTTTTTGAAAGCGCCACTGGCTGATTTAATATTTTTGGAAACCAGTAAGGGAATATAAATTTCGAAAAAGTCCCAAATACCGGCTTTCACGCCTGCTTCATAAAAAAATGAGGAGTTTTGGACTGTTGTACTACCATGATCGTTCAGTAATAAATTGAGAAAAGGCTTTACAGGAAACCTGTCCGCATTGCCTGGCAAATTACTGGTAAAGGACAATGAAAAGAGCCATCGGCTGTAACCCAAACTATTGTTTATCGGAGAAACCAGGTTTCCTTCGGAAAGGGTCATCTGCCGCGATAAGAAGTTTTCGGGAAACACACTGAAACGGTCGGGGTATGTACCCTCGAAATGGTATTGTTCCCGTCCACTCCTCCCACTCGCCGAAAACGCATAAAAAGGGACTTCAGGATCGGTTTTCAGCATCGTCCCTGTAAAAAGCCGTATATCGAGCCCCTTGTTCGTACCCCAATAACTTAACCTGTAGTTCAAATCGAGCGAAGTTTTTTGGTACTTTTTTCCTGACTCGAATGAAACCAGCATGTTAAAAGGATTTATTACACGGGTCTTTTCGAGGAGATAACCAAACTGGAAATAGGAATTCATTTTTGCCTTTTCAGGAAGTTCAATCTGAAACAGATTAGATGCGGCAATGTAATTTGCGAAAACGCTGTGGTTTATTGGTTGGGTCATCTCTTTATTTCGAAAATGGAGTTCCAGCCCGGTTTTTAGTTTCTGGTAATTTTGATTCTCCGGCGCTCCGAATTGCCTTGCCTCCAAAGATATGCGTGCGAGCCGGATAAAATTATCATAAGGTGCAATGTTGTACGCTACCCGGGCAAACCCCGCCAGATTGGAACTCCCAAATGCATAAAGAGGCACGACAACATATTCCAGGGGTTTGGGAATAGTAAAGCCATTATGAAAGGCCATGCCCAGCATAAAGCCGTTTTCCCTGGTCCAGTTTATGACGGGCATGTACAGGAGTGTGCGCTTTTCGGGATCATCAACAGAAAAAAGAAGCTGAGCCTTCACAGGATCTGCCTTGGGGAAAGTACTGTTTTTTTGAATGTTATTGTTCATCCTGAAAATTTCAGGCGTAACATGTCCGGGGTCGATAATTAATTTGGAGTAATCGCCAGGCGGGAGGTCGATACTTTTCTGTCCTTCAAAGCCATCTACCCATTTTTCAAAAAAGACGGAGTCTGCAGTCATCCCTGCAATAAGGAGTGGCGAAACCAATTCCCCCTTATTTTTTATGAGTAATTGCTGATTTCTGAAGCGAACCATTTTGTAGTCGAGCCGCTTGGTGGAGCCCAGTAAATCGGTAAAAAACCAATTTAAATTTTGTCCGGATTGTGTTTCAAAAATTACCCGAAGATCATTGGGTTGGGGATGACCCGATTTCCATTGTCGGAAATATTCCTGCATGGCGGCGTCAAAAACAGGATCGCCAAGATAAGCGCGGAGATAATTGAAAGCAGTTGCAGCTTTGTTGTAAATCATCAGTCCGTAATTCAATCCGGTATATTCCGCTGCCGGCAGGTTGATTGGTTGCTCCAGGTTGTAGCGCGCCTGAACCAGCCATTCCAATTCCTGTATGCGTTGGATTGGCAATTTATCGACATGTATAAATTCAGCCAGCGTTCTGTTTTTTACGTAAACTTCCCAAAGTTTTTTGCCGGGATATTTTTCGTGCAGATACCGGTCGGTATAGGCGCTGGTAATACTTTCGTCCATGAATGGGTATTGCCGCTCATTTGATCCCAGCGCGCTGTAAAACCAGTTATGGCAAATTTCGTGAGAAATTACTTCGTCTAATGAATAAGCGCCGTCTGCCAGGCCGATCACGGTAATACCGGGATATTCCATCCCGTCGCCGGACGTGAGGGCGCTTTGAACAGCCGTGAAATTTTGATAGGGATAATCGCCAATTTTGGCTGAAAACCAATAGATTGCTTCGCCGACATAATGGATGGCATCTTCCCAAAGATCAGCTTGTTTATTTGTAAACAAAACCATGGTGGTTATTTCCCGTCCGGAGTTGGGGAGTTTAACCGTCCCTTTCTGTACATGGAACCGTTTATCGGCAAACCAGGCAAAATCATGTATTTTATCGGCGGTATAACGGAGTGTTTTCAATTGCTTCGAAGAAAGCGGAAAACCAGTTTTAGAAGAATTGCCAGTTTTGATCCACGAAGTGTCGGCTGCAAGTGTTTCCAGCATTTCAATTTCGCTGTCGGTTTGAAGGTTTCCCGATGCTCCCACGATGTAATTGGCGGGCAAAGTTATACGCACATCAAAGCCCCCAAACTCGGAATAAAATTCGCCCTGATCGAGGTAAGACATTGGGTGCCAGCCTGACCGGTCGTAAACGGCAGGCTTGGGGTACCATTGCGAAATTTGATAGGATTCGCCAATGTGGCCCAGCCTGGAAGTAACTCCTTTGGGAATTTTTACTCGAAAAGGTGTGGTAATAAGTAGGCTGTCGCCCGAAATCAGGGGAAGCTCCAGGTTAATTCGGCAAATGTCGGGCTGGCCGGGCAATAATTCCCAGCGAACTTTTCTGCCATTTACTTTAAAGTTGAGTGAATCGATGGATCCTCTTAACTCCGGATCATTAAATAACTTTTCCTTTCCATACCCTTGAAACAATTGCCTGGCTAAAGGAGTGTTGTTGTTTGAATACGCGTTTGGCCATAAATGGAAATATAAAAAATGGAGCGTGTCCGACGAGTGGTTGATGTATTCAAGGGTTTCGAACGCGTTTAACTCATGAAGCTGATCGTTTAGCGAAACCTGAATTTTGTAGTTGACCTCTTGCTGGAAATATTCCTGGGATAAAACTTCGGAATAAGACCCGATAAAGAACAGGTAAATGAAGATGAAATGAAGTGTTGAAAGGAGGCGGGTTAATCTCTTGTGATTCTTTGGATTTGAACCTGTTTTTGCATTTTTTGTCATTGAAACCTGCTGGAGATTTGAATACTTCATGGCATATGCCGCAGTATTCCAACCCCTGTTTTTAAAGGTTCTGGGCCTTCTATTTATTTTGACGGTTCATCGGCTGATGAAGTTGTTCTTCTTTCTGAGTAAGCCCCCGTTCTTGAACCTGGATGTTTTGAATTGATTGTTGACGTGGAAGTTGTAAACGATATTGCCGATATATTCTCCTGGATCTCCCCGGCAGAACTTGCGTATTGTCCTGGATATTATCTTTTGGGAATATTGTATTTTCCCTAAAAGATTCAACTCTTTCTTTGGGAGATTTTACGTCCCGAAAGTCCGTTATTTCCGATGGTGCACATCTTTGATTTATAACCCTGTTCGATTCAACCAGGGGCCTGTATAATTCCAGTCGGTTATTGTCTAATACTTGTCCTGGCTTGTTGTAATCCCTGATTTCAACGCTGCGGAATGTCCTGCCGGTTATACGTTGCGCTTGTTGTAAAGGTGGTCCGAAAATATATGTTGTATTGCGCCTGTTATCGTTGTTTTTATTGTTAATTACAGAAGAGTTTCTGATAATCTTTCGATGGGTGAATGTGTTTACATAGTAGTTATCAATATTTGATTTGCCAAAATCGCTGTATTGTACAAAATTCCAATGCTTAAGGTCTTCATATCGGCTGTTGAAATTCATAGCGATGTTCATTCCGGGGCTCATGGGCGCCCAACCGTAATACCCATGAGCCTTTCTCCAGACAACCCACGAAGGCCCCCATTCACTATCGGGAACCCAAAACCATCCGTAATAATCATCGTAATCCCACCGTCCGTAATGAAATGGCGCCCAACCCCAGGAGTAAGCCGATACCCATGTCCAGCCATAGCCAGTCAGTACCCACTGTCCGGCAGTGGAATAGGGAGCAAAATACGCATCCACATTCGGAATCCAGACATAATCGTAATTCGGATAGTCGACCCATAGCCCATAAGGGCTTAATTCGTCATAAAAAACCTGAAAACTGATATAATCCTGCTGTTGCTGTGCTGATAGCGATTGAACCAAAAATAAAGGGTGAATGTATATTATAAACAGTACAGCTCCTATTTTAAAGAGAGTTTTCACTTTGTCGGATTCTTAAAAAATTATTCTTTTAAAATTTTACAATCAGTATCGCAGGTTTTTAAAGATTACAGATCAAACCAAAAGGATAACCAGGATAATAATTAGAACCAAAGCAAGGCCACTAATAACAACGGTCCCTCCGCTTTTCTTTACATTCTCCTTAATCTCTTTCAGTTCTTTTCTTAGTTCCTTCCGATCTTTGGCATTTAGTTCTGATTTATCCATATTCCGGATTTCTTCAACACGTTTTGTCAATCGGCTAATTTCCTCTTCCGATAGTTTGTTTTCGGTTTTTACCGGAACCGCAGATTTATCAGCTTCCGGTTTTACATCCTTTGTTCCTGCAAATACCATTGCTGAACTCAGGGTGAAAATCATTACAATTACAAAAAAAATTACCTTTTTCATTTTGTTTATTTTTAGTGAAAATTTATAGTGAAAGGTAGTGGATGCCACTTGAATCGAGGTGTTGTTACACAATCCTGATTATAAATCATATAAATCATACATTTAGTAACTTCACTCTTTTTCAGGAAGCTAAATCCGGGCCTTTTTACTGAGTGCAAAAACAGCAATTCCCCCTACAATTAAAATTACTCCAACAATAGGCGGCCATTGAACAGTGTGGCTTTTTTCGGCGCTAATTTCAATCGGGCCCAGATCTACCACCTTTTCTTTGGTCAAATAGTCAAATCCTGTGTAAACAATCATTATAAATCCAATTGCGATAAGTACAATTCCAATGGTTTTTTTCATTTTACTGGTTTTTATGATTAAATTTCAAGTTCTCAAAGGTTCGCGTCTTTATTTAGGTAGGGATACATAATCCCGGATAAGAGTTAAATCATTCACACATTTTACACCATTGGGATGGTTAACACTTTACAAATACCTGTCTGATGAAATATAACCTGCGAATTTCAGCTAAAATTCAAAGTAATAATGTGTGGCTGATAAAACTGACATCAGATTTGTATGTTCTGCAAACTATTCAGAACACCAAATTCTTTCAGTAACCATACTACCAGAACGATTACAACAACGGCATTAAGAATATTTTTAATGGTGCGTTGCATCGGAATATAGCTGTTAATGAGCCAAAGGATAATCCCAACAACCAGAATGACAACGATAATAGTTAAAATAGACATGCTAATAAATTTAAAAATTGTTGCTTAATAGTATCGTGTAAAGGTCAGGTTCATTCTGATAAAAAGTGTTACATATTTTTCGGCAAGAGTTACATCATTCACACATTTTCTTTATTGGCAGAAAGTTCATTTTGAAATATAAAGTTCAACTTGTCCGGATTCTATTTTTGAGATAATAACGATGTCGTTAATAATATTGAGCATCCGTGCTCCGCTTTTCTCAATAATTTCAATAAATGCGTGCTGACCGGCTCCTGTAAAATGAGGCGTTTTGAGCCGTTCAGTAAATTCAAGGATCCCATTCATCGGTGTACGAATTTCGTGGCTCATATTGGCAAGGAAGGCAGATTTTAGCCGATCACTTTCCCCTGCTTTTTCTTTGGCGTTTATCAATTCCCGTTCATTCTATTAATTCGACGTCATCAAAGCTGGACATATCAGGATGTCCATAAAGACCGGTAATCTTCCTGAAGTATAACTCAGTATTTTTCGTCATGTGCATAACCGTGTTGAACCTGCAAACAATCATCTTTATCGCCGGCAATATCTTGTGGGATTTTCCAGGGGTCAATAGCACGTTGGTCCTGGAGAATCTTTTTTTCCTGGTTATCAACTATAATAATGCCGCCGATGGAAGAATTAATCCGGGCTTTAAGAAGAGCTGTTTTCTCACGCAAGACTTTCTGTACGTTTGCGCCCGGTAATATCGCGGATATTGCATTGAATAACATCCTGGCTACCTTCTAAATAGATATTTCCCACAAACCCTACATGAATTTTTTGCCCATTGATTGTTTCCAGTGGTAAATCTTCATAACGGACGTATTCCTTTTGCTGTAATTCCAGGAATTTCTCTTTATTCTGAATTTTGATCGTTAGTTGAAGGAGGCATGCTTGTTATTTTTAAAGATGTTAACTTTTAAACGGTACCAGAGTTTAACCTAATCTTTAAATTTCAAGCTTTGTCAATAAAATTTTTTACACAATTCTGAATAATAGTAACATCATTCACACATTCGCCGTTCGCAAATGTTTCTCTATCATTTTTATTAGGGCCATTGCATCGATTGGTTTTGTAATATAATCGTTGCACCCTGCTTTAATCGCTTTATCTCGATCACCGGGGAGTGCATAAGCTGTTTGAGCAATAATAACCACATCTTTGTTAAACTTTCTGATTTGGCGGGTGGCCTCGTAACCATCCATTTCCGACATGTTTATATCCATTAGTACCAAGTGGATATCGGGTTGGTTGCGACAGATTTCAATGGCTTCCTTTCCCGAAATGGCTTTAAATAAAGCGCTTGCAAATGGTTTTGTGTTGATTTCAAGTAAGGTGCGGGAGGTTTCGTCGTCTTCAACTAACAGTATTTTTAACTTTCGGCCATGATTAATTACTTCTTTTTCCGGAACAGGAAGCGGTTTGTTTTCCTGGTATCCAATGGTGTTGGGAACCGTAAAACGGAATGTTGAGCCCTGTTCATTTTTACTCTCTATCCATATTTTACCTCCAAGCATTTCGACATAAGCTTTCGAAATAGCCAACCCCAATCCCGCACCTTCGTATTTCCTGGTCAATGATTCACTACCCTGCCTGAACCGTTCAAAAATGAATTCTTTTTGCTCATCAGGAATACCGGGGCCTGTGTCTTTAACAAAAAACTCGATGAATTTATCCTTTATTCCATAGCCCAATTCGATCGATCCCTTTTGTGTAAATTTCAAGGCGTTTTTTACCAGGTTTGTAAGAATCGCATTAATTTTTACTTTATCGGTTTGTATAATTACTTCATCTTTTGACGGAGTGTTCTTACACAGGAATTTCAATGCTTTTTTTCCTGCCTCAGGTTTAAAGAAATTAAAGATATCGTACACCAACTCGTTGATATTAACATCGGTAACCAGGAGCGTCATCTGCCCCGATTCAATTTTGGAAATATCGATAATGTCGTTGATGATATTTAGCATTCGGAGGCCGCTTTTTTCAATAATGTTAATGTATTGATTTTGCGCTTCTCCGCTTAGATGCGGATCTTTTAACAAATCGGTAAACCCAAGGATGCCGTTCATCGGAGTCCTGATTTCATGGCTCATATTGGCCAGAAAAGCTGATTTTAACCGGTCTGACTCTTTTGCGTTGTCTAACGCAGCAATAAGTTTTTTTTCGGACTCAACCTGGTTTGTAATATCCCAAACAGAAGAAATCATTAAACCCAGGTCTTTTAATATAATGTTGGCGGCTGACACATAATGAACTTTTTTTGTTGTTTTATCGGTCACAGGTACCATTTCCCATTTCATTCTTTCCGGATCGTTGCTTCGCAGATCATCTAAAATACTGTTTCCAAGTTCCATTTGATCGCCATAAACATATTCAAAAAAGGTATCCACATGTTGACATAACTCTGGAGGTATATGATAAATTTCAGCAAACGCTTTATTTACGTAGCTTACTTCACCGGTACTTATTTTATTTATTGCAAATCCGGTGGGGGAGTTTTCCAGAATAGTTAATAATTGAATCTCGGCTGCTTCTGCTTTTTCTTTTGTTTGCAATAACTCTTGTTCTGTCTTTTTTCGCTCTGTGATATCGTGCCCGATACCAACTAATCCAATAATTTTTTGTTGTTCGTCGAGCAATGGAATTTTTGTGGTTAACATCCAGTTTTTAACCCCATCCTTCAAAAAATACTCTTCCTTATTTATTAATGCCTTACCCGATTGTATCACATCCATACTTTCGTTATAGCACCTGAGGCCAACTTCACCCGGGAAAAGTTCCAAATCGGTTTTCCACAATACCTCTGATTCGCTACTGGCGCCAATATTTTTAACATCCGCCGGATTGGCGATCATTTTTCGGCCCAACTTGTCGGCCACATATATGGCATCCGGAAGGTTATCGATTAAAGTACGTAACCTGTTTTGTTCATATTTAAGGGCTTCATTTGCTTTATAGTGGTCGGTAATATCTATTGTATATCCGGCCAGAAGTTTTTTATCTCCCTTATTGATCGGGAATTTTATGGTTTTATAATGTCTGTCATTCAATTGTTCGTCCACTTGCAAAACTTTGTTCTCTTGTGCCGCCTTCCAATCATCGGCTGCTAATTTTGCTGCAAATTCGGACGGGAATAATTCTTCCATGGTTTTTCCAATCATTTCCGGTCCTGCAATACCAACCATTTCTTTGAAATTATTGCTGGCTTGCAGTACTTTGCTTTCTGTGGGCGCGACCTCTTTAATAAAAGTATAAACCGGCGAGTGCTCCATAAACAGGGAAAAAAGTTCTTTGTACTCTCTTAATTCCAACTCCGTCTTTTTTTGTTCTGTAATATCAATGGCCGATGTTATGAAAAACAGGGGCTGGCCTTCGTCATCGCGTAGTAACGAAGTGCTGATATCGACCCATACAATGTGTCCTTTTTTATGAATGTATCGTTTTTCCCAACGAGCTGTTTTGTTTTTGCCGGCAAGGATCAATCTAACAATTTCACGATTTCTTTCAACATCTTCAGGATGTGTAAATTCCTGCCATTTCATTTGGTTTAACTCTTCTTCGGAATAACCAACCAGTTGAGAGAATGCTTTATTAACCGAAAGGCTTCCATCGGTTTGTGTAATGGACATTCCAACAGCCGAATCATTAAAAATGCTTTTAAACTTTTCTTCGCTTTTCTGAAGTTCACGCTCCGTCTTTTTTCGTTCTGTAATATCAACAATTACACCCCGGGCCCCAACTAATTTATCCTCTTCAACGATTGTATTTGCATGAAATAAAATTGGGAAGGTGGTCCCGTCTTTTTTTAAGGCTTTGTATTCAGTGGTGCCCGGATCTGTTCCTTTTAGTCTTTGTGCAAATTTATTTTTTGCTTTTTCTCTTTCTTCAGGAACGATCATTTCAAGGGCATTTAATCCTGAAGCAATATCTTCTTCAGAATAGCCAATCAAATTAATAGTACGTTGATTCAAATACGTAAGGTTTAGGTTCAGATCGAGCTCAACTACTGCTTCGGGCAATAAATCAATCAGTTCTTCAAAGCGTTTTTTACTTTTTGCCAATTTTTTTTCGGCAAGTTTTTTTTCGGTAATATCAACCGCGTTAATAAAGCATTTATCGTTAGTTGCATCGGCTTTGCCTGAGAGATAAAGATATTCAGGATTATTTTTTGAAAGGGAAATCTCACAACTTTCGATGCTTGGATTTTGAAACACTTTTCCCAGAAAGTGATTAAAAATGGGTTTAGAACCATTCGATAAGAAAAAACCAAACTGACTGTTTATGAGCAACGATCTTTCTTTGCCGAGCATTTTTGCCGCTGTAAAATTCAGTTCAATTATATTTCCCCCTGGTGAAAGGGTAAAATAGCCGGTTGGCGCAAAATCGTATAAATCAGTATATTTTTCAGAAGCTTCGTGTTCAGCATTCTTTGAAATCTGAAGTTCTTCGTTTTGTAATTCCAGCTCAATTTGATGAACTTCCAACTCGTGAATGAGTTTCAAATTATCTGCATCAGTTCGTTCTGAATCAGCAGGAGAAGCTTGCTGTTTCTGTAATTCACCTGCCTTTTGGCGAAGAGGTTTATGGTTTGCTTTTTTATCCGAGTCTGTCATTCAAATTATTTACTTTTTTAAATGGTATGGGTTGATTTTAAAAAGGAACGAAAGTAAGTTTAAATCCGCAATAAATCAACACATTGAATATTGATAATACTATCCGAAACTTTGGCAGGAGTTTACTTTTGGTTTTTTAACTCGTTCAAGAGTTCTTTCAGATTAACCGTTGCATAAGTGGACGCATAATCCGACATGGCGTAAGGGATAATCAAATCGTCGTTATGAATGATCGAGCCGCAGGAATAAACTACATTGGGTACGTATCCTTCCCGTTCTTCGGCGTTGGGCATTAACAGGGGCCATTTTAACCGTCCTATTTCTATTTCGGGATTTTCGAGATCGAACAACGATGCCCCCAGAACATATTCACGCATCGGGCCAACGCCATGGGTAATTACCAGCCAGCCTTCGGGTGTTTCAATGGGCGAACCGCCATTCCCGATTTGTGTGAATTCCCAGGGATATTTAGGTTGTTGGAGTAATTTAGCTTCGCGCCAAATCGAAATATTGTCGGAAAAAGCAATGTAGTTATTAAATCCGTCGAGCCGGCACAACATGGCATATTTTCCGTTTACTTTACGCGGGAAAAGCGCCATTCCTTTGTTTTGGGCAATTTCGCCGTGAAGCGGTAATATCCTGAAATGGTAAAAGTCTTTGGTGTCGAGTAATTTGGGTAATATGGTCGTCCCGTCGTAAGCGGTGTAGGTTGCATAGTACCTCGTTTCGTTGTTATCATCAGTAAATTTCACAAAGCGGGCATCTTCAATTCCGTTTTTTTCGTTGGCAGAAACCGGAAAAATCACGCGTTCCGAGATGTTGGTATCCAGCGAAAATTCAAGTTCGTAATGCGATGAGGCCAGCCAGATAATCTGATTGAATAAAACTTCTTTCTCAGCGCTAAGATGCAGCGAATTTCGGGCTTCTTTAATACAATCGCGCAGTTCGCCATAGGTAAATGTATCTTTTAACTTGTCGAGAATTAAACCCGATGGGATAATTGCATGAATATCCTTCATCTCGTTGAGTTTCCTTTTAAACGACTTTTTATCATACACATATCGCCGGATGTGTTCTGCCTCTTCCAGCATTTTCCCAACCGGTTCGAGCGAAAGATTGTTGTTTTTATCCAATACCCCGGTTCTGAAAACAATGGACGAGATGTGTCCTTCGCCGGTAGCCCTGAAACTTAAGATAACCCGCTTTTCGTCCACCCTGGTCTCCGATTGATCAGGGTGTTCCACGATCGACGGATTAAAAAAAGCGGCCGATTCAATCGAATACTCCATGGTAAAAAAAGAGCCGATCAATATTTTTTGAGAGATGCTCAGCGAATCAGTTTCAACATTTAAAAGCTTAAGCAGATAAGTAATTTTGTTAAAATGCTTTTCAAAAATTTTAGAGATATTCCGGTGCCTGAGCGAGTAATCTCTCAGCACCGGGCTTAATGTTTGTGACACCATATTTTCGGACATACTTAGAACGGAACGGATGGTATTAAGCGCCCTTTCATCACCGGGATAAAGAAACCTTGCGATTACCCTGGAGGCATCGGGGCGAAATTTAATATCTTTTCTGATTACGGTAACCTGCATATAATTTAGTATTGATACTTTTTCTAAAGGTAATGCATAAACCGGATATATTGATTTTAAAAGCTGTTATGACTTATTCCGGTTCAGGGCAACGTGTTTTAAATATCAAATACTTAAATAACTCCGAGTTGTTAGGCGAGAAGATCTTCAATGTAAATGCCTGAATTTTTTGCAGGGTTTAAATTTTAAAAGGATTACTCGTTTACTTTATACACTTGATTTGCGGTAAGGTTTTCGAGTTTTAGTATTTCTCCTGTTTTTGGCCAGATCACTTGCAGGCTGTCAACTTTCGTGCTTTCGCCAATACCAAAAATGGTGGTTTCAATTTCAGACTGAGATAAATAGGAAGAACCTGTTCTCACCATCCGATGTTGTTTGGAGCCGCCTGAGAACACTGATATTCTTGCTCCAACCGCCTGTAAATTAGGATGTTTGCCTTTGAGTTGAATGCCAACGAAATTATTCTTGTTATCCAGGTCGTTACGAAGTAGTTTGGGCGAGCCACCGTTCACGGTGAACAACACATCCAGGTCGCCGTCTTTGTCAAAGTCTGAAGTGGCAATTCCCCGGCCAACAATTGGTTGCTGAAAGACTTTGCCTGCTTCCTTGCTTACGTCGATAAATTTACCATCCGAATTATGAAAAACTTGTGGAGTTTGTTCAAAAGTAATGTCTTTTTGTATTTTGTTGATCTGTGGTTCGATGTGCCCGTTGGCGGTGATCAAGTCGAGATATCCATCAAGGTCGAAATCACAAAACTGAAGCCCAAAAGTTAACTGTAGCAACGAAGGACGCGAAAGCCGTGTTGCCCCGGCACGATCCTGAAAAAGCTCTCCAAACCCGGTTTGTGTGTACAACGAAAGAGGTTCCTGCGAAAAGTTACCGATGGCAATTGCCAGTTGATTGTTGTTTCCAATGTCGGCAACGTCGATTCCCATACCTGCACGGGCGCGGCCATTTTCGTCGTAACCTATTCCGGCGGCCCGGGCTTTGTCGGTAAAAGTTCCATTTCCGTTATTGATGTAAAGAAAATTGGGTTGCGTATCGTTCGAAACCACAATATCAGGCCAACCATCGCGGTTGAAATCTTCGATAGCCACCCCGAGTGATTTCCCTTCATTGTTCAAAACTCCGGCTTTTTGCGTAATATCTTCAAACCCTTTTCCTTTCAGGTTTTTATATAAGCGACACGATTCGCCTTTGTAAACATCGGGAGTTGCATACGATTTGTTTTTGCCGTCTCTGGTAATATAAATATCGGTTTCGGGTGTCCATTTTACGTAATTGGCTACAAACAGATCGAGCCATCCATCGCGGTCGACATCGACCCAGGCTGCCCCGGTTGACCATGAGGGATGATCGGCCAGCGGATCATTGCCACTGGTTTTGTATTGTTGTGTTACTTCCGTAAACTTACCGGAGTCGTTTCGCAGCAGCTTATTGTCGCCTACCGCAGTCAGGTAAATATCCATATCGCCGTCGGCGTCGAAATCGGCAAAACTACACCCCATTCCGTACATCGAAAAGCTGATGCCGGCGTTGTCCGAAACATCTTCAAATTTCCCGTTTCCAAGGTTGCGGTATAATTTCGAAGTTGCTGTTTTATTTCCGGAGGGATGACTATCCCAGTCTTTGCTGTTTACCAGGAAAATATCGCTTAACCCATCGCCGTCGTAATCAAAAAATCCACCACCGCTGCCAATGGTTTCGGGCATCCATTTTTCGCCAAAAGCTCCTGTCACGTGAGTGAAGGCAATTCCGGATTCATTTGTAATATCTGTCATTTTTATTGGCGATTGCAAGGTGTTTGGCCTGTTTCCCGTGTAGTCGGGAATCTCCTTTGCAAACCCGGGTGGTTCTTTTTTGGTTTCCTTTCTTCCGCAAGCCGAAAGAAAAATAACAACGGCAATAATATAAAAGGCATATTTTTGGCCAACTGCCAAATGGGAAAGGTATTTTATAGAGTGTGCCGGGGATTTATATTGGCCGATCGAACTCATGTTTATTCATGCTTTAATTCCAGGTTATGAATCCTGATGCTTTGTGCCATCAGGTTGTCTCCCGGATTTTGTTTACGATATTTCTGGGCTGTTTCATTGGCCGATTCATCGAGTTTATAATATTCAAAAGCAGTTTCCATTTTTTTTGCTTCCGTTTCATTTCCGAGCGCTTTGTAATTTAGCGTCAAATGGTAGTAAGCTTCGCGGTCCTCGGGGTCGATTTCTAATGCTGTCATGTAGGCTTCAATCGATTTTTCGTACTGCTGATCGAGATAGTAAGTTCGGCCTAACTGGCGCCATGATGCACGGTCTCCCGGAAATTGTTTCAGTACATAATTGTAGGCCGAAACTGCATCGTCGTATAACCCATCTTCTTGTCGTACAATTCCCCAAACCCATGCCACCTGTGGATCTCCGGGTTTTATTTCTTCGCAGCGCTGAAGATGTTTGTATGCTGTTTCCAGGTTGCCTTCACGAAACGCAGTTTTGGCCAGGTTGAGCGGGCCGTCCAAACCCTGAGGTTGTAGTTTCTCCACCATTTCGAAAGCACGTCCGGCTCCCCGGGTATCATTCTCAAGCAGGAGTCCGATTCCGTAATCGTTAAAACGACCCCAGTCGGTTGGAGTAATTGTATTTTCGCTCTCTGACGGATCAGGAATTTTTGTATTGGCAGAAACGATATTAATCTGCACTTTATCTTTTTCAATTTCGGTAACAGGCAGTTTGGGTATTTCTTTGAACTGTTTAAATCCTGCAGGATTGGACTGGTAGGCAAATTCAAGGTATTTCTGGTCGAATTTTCTCCAAAGTAAGCGGGCTTCCATGCTCAGTTTGCTTCCGGCCAGTTCTTGTGGAACTGTAAAACTGTAATGCGCGATATCCGCTGTTCCCGGACCAATTACATTACTGTAAACAAAGACATGAAGATCCTGTACATTTCGTTTGTGCAAGGCCTCACTGTTTTTATCTATCATTACCGCTTTAAACGCATGAGCCATGGGGTCGAGGTGTCCGTTTTCGTCGATGTACCCGCTGATAACAAGCGTGGTACCCTGTTCATTCTTAACCGTAAATTCGAGCCAACCTTCGTTTGAGTCGTTGGTGCCTCCCGGAAAAGTGTGTCCAACTCCCAGGTTTCGTACAACCACGTCAACGGTTATTTTTTCACCGGCTTGTACCGAAATATCCCGTCGGTTCAAGGCCATAATAGGTTCGGGATGACTGTTGCTTGATAATGCAAAAATATCGACCCGAAGTTTCTCGTCACGAAGAAATTCTTCAACGCGCCTGATACTGGCTGTATCGTCGCGTAAATAGGGGAGAGCTGTGTTGGCAGCCACAAACCGGTGCGATTTTACCATTCCGTTTTTTGCCGACACATCGCCTAACACCGCTTCTTCGAGCGGCATGTGACAATACTGACAATCGCGTTTAAACGGAGGAAGGTAAAAGGTGCGTGAAGCATTCATGGCCACTCCGCTATCGTGCCAGTTGTCGTATTCGTCCTGTCCGCGCAGCCAACGGTAATTGTTCACCGGTGCCGATAAACTTACTTTGTGGCAGGTCATGCAATATTCGCTGTTTTGGAAAACAGGCTTCATCATTTGACGTTTGTGAACATCGGGTTTTGCTTTTAAGGCAGCATCGTGAAGGAAAGCTCCGATCGAACCGTCTTCGCTGTTGGCAAATAAATACGGGTCTTCCTGTTCGTCGGCAATGTTGTAGTTGCCGTTACCGGTAAGGTTGTGTATCTTATCAATGGCATGACACGCCAGACAAGTTAGGCCGGCTTGAGCCTCAGCTTGGTTTCTGTCAATCACGGTATTCATTTTACCCGCCAGCATCAGCGATGGGTCGTGGCAACCGCTGCACCATTTGCTTTTGGCGCGGCCAATGCCATCGTCGCCAAAATTCTTGTATTCCTTAGCATGTTGATTGAGCCACTCGTTGGGTTCGATTGAATTATTTCGCATGTCGGTGATGGTCGCTTCGTAAAACGGATTGTTAAACGACGCGAAACGGTGTGCCGACGAACTCCACTGCTCAACAATATCCTGGTGGCAACGCGCACAGGTGCTGGCCCCAATTGGCGTATCTTTTACAAAACCATATTTATCGATCTCTTTTTTGATTTCTTTTTGCGATCCCAGGTCGTTTCGGGTGATGATTCGCGATGGAAGATAATCGCCCGATGTAGTTGTGGCGGCTGATGGGAAAAAGGGACTTGAAGGCGGAACAAAGCCAAGGGGGACAAACCCGTCGTCAGTGAAATCACTTACGTTTCGGCCTTTGGCGCCCGGCCCCTGGTGTAACCCTTTATCCATTGCCAGTCTCGCTTCTTCGGTAAGCACAATTTCGCGATTGGTAAAACAATGCCAGGCAACCAACACAATCAGAAGGGTAAGCACCGCAAAACCAAATCTTTTAAAACTTTTACCCGCGGGTTTGTTCCGGTAACTCGTAAGCCGATGTAAAATATAAGCGGTTGGTACCAAAACAGCACTCAAAACGTGTAACCACCAGGCCCAGTTGTTCTCTCTGCTGGCCGCCGATGTTAAAATAAACAACCCGGTTATCCCGAGTACCAAACCCAAAACAATATATGCAATTCCGGTCATTCCACTTCGTTTTCTGTACATTCGCCAAACCTGCGGGAGATGCCGGATGCCAAAGTACAGCATCAACAACACCAGGATTATTCCCACACCAGTGTGCGATAAGATCATTATTTGAAAAAGAGCAGGAATGGATGTTTTTCCGGCAGCAAAAAATTCCAGATTAAGTTGATCTGCAAATCTGTTCAGAAGAAGATATAAAGTATTGGCGAGAATATAAACTGCCAGAACAATGGCAATTGTCAGAATGATTCTAAGATGTTTAGAAACAAACCATTTGCTAGTTTGATTGTTCATGTAGTTTAGTTTTCAAAAGTAAATTTAAGGCCATTCAGTTGTGAAAATTCTCTTTCCCGCCACGTTTGAATGACTTTTAAACTCCAATCCTAACAAACAATTTTTGGAATAAGAAGTTCAAATTGACATAGACAGGTGCATCAAATTGTCGCAAACAACACGTTCAACCACTCACGTTTTATGGGTTAAGCTGAACCAAAGTTGTGACTTCTATGCAGTTTGAAAAACTGGTTTATTTTCCCCTTTTCAGCCCTTTTTAGCATTTCTTACCGAATGATGTTTCCAAAAAACACTGCGTTTGAAAACAATTTGGCAGTACCAAGCCAAGTGCCACGGAAGTACATATTATCGTAGTAACTGATCAGTTTTCCCTGTCCAACTGTTTGGACCGAAACCACAGGCGCATTTTTGATCCGGTTCAGATTTCCTTCTGATACCCAGCCACTAACATAGGGAGAAGAAGTAAATTTAACAGGTTCGACATATTTCTTTTCGAGAGAATTTGCAACCATTGTCGACGATTTAAAAATCGCTAATTTATCTGACGAATAGCCATAGCATAAGGGATGCGAAATATCGATGTGAGTTTCAAAAATAGCGCCGCTGAGGTAGTTGAGGCTTCTTTCTTTATCGCGTTCGGCATAAGTGTTGTATCGGGTTGTGTCCGGATCAACCTGTTTCTTGAAACTCACATTTCCGAATTTATTTCGTGCTGCCCATTCTGTACCATTTTTATAAGCGATGATGGTGCCACCGGCGTTCGCCCAGTCGCGTAATTTGCCTGCCTCAGCATCGTTCCACTCGCGAAAACTGCCTGCCAGAATAATGGTGTTGTATTTTCTCAGATCCATCCGGCGCAGATTATCGGTTGAAACCAGTGAAACAGGGATGTGGTAGCGCTGGTCGAAAAGGTGCCAGATTTCGCCGGCATCGCGGCTGTTAACACTTCCGTCGACAAAAAGTAAAACCTCAGGTTTGCTTAGGTTCTCAAAACTATCGCTACCTAAATCGATGCCTTCCGGCGAAAGCCCGGTTGGAAGGGCATAAAAATCGATTCCGGTTTTTTGGGCCACTTGTTCGATAATTTGGGCGATTTCTTCTGCTGTTTTTGTTTGGTTATAAGCAGGAATCAGAATGGACCCGTATCCAAACTGTTCTTTTTCACCGTTTACCTCGAAAGTGAATTTACTGGTAGCTACTTTTGTAATCAGTCCTTGATTTTGCAAACAATAAAGCGCTTCCGCTGCCGAAAATTCATTCCAGCGAAAAACAAAAGCCACCGGAGTTTCTGTGTTGATCAATTTCCCGTTTACGGGCTTGAAGTGCACGGGCCCGTCAAAAATTTTAAGGTTCTTTAGTGAATTAATTGCAGCAAAGTCGAGATCGTATGCATACGTGAAAGTCCAGGTCGATACATCGTAAAAGGTGGTGTCGGCAAAGCTGGTAACATCGTCGAAAATACTGCGAATCAGCCGGTATTGTTTTTGTTTTACCGGAACCAGGAAGCTGTTGCCGGCTTGAAATTCTTTTCCGTTTGCGCTCAGATCAGCGTCATTTTTATAAACGTCGATTTGGTGTTGGCTGAGCAAATCGATAAAAAGCTGTGTCTTCACCTTGTCATTGGCGCTACCAAAAACATACGCTTTTACATCGCTCTGATTGGCAAGTGTTAATGCCTCGTTGAAAAAATCTTTCTGCATATCAAGCAGTTCGTTGCGCAAATGTACGGCTGCGTCAAGGGTCGAAAGCGAAGCGGCAAAATGGTTTCGTATGGCAAAGGCCAGTTTGCGCACGCCATTGTCGGTTTTACGAACCCTGCCCCTGAACCCAGCTTGTTCGAACAAAATTCCAATGCTTCCGTTGATGTCGGGGTACGACGATCCTTTCCCAAAATAATAGTCGTCGAACTCTTCTTCCGAGAAATAAGACGAACCAATTTTGTCGAGGTATTTGGCGTGGTAAGCAGCAATTGCATGAGTTAATTCATAATTTTTCTCAGGGGTGAGCGGATTGTTCCGGCTCGGTACCCCGGGTTGAAAAAAGAAACTTGAATTGGCGCCCATTTCGTGGTGATCGGTTACCACATTGGGTTTCCATTCGTGAAATTTAGCTACCCGTCCGCGGCTTTCGGGATTAACCAGGAGAAGGTAATCGCGGTTCATGTCGAACCAGTAATGGTTGGAACGTCCGCCCGGCCAGGGTTCATTAAACTGTCGAGAGTAAGGATCGCCGTTGGCGGCATAACTTTGGTGCATGTTCGCCCAGGCGCTGTGTCGCGTAAATCCATCGGGATTTAAAACCGGATCAACAATTACAATGGTATTCTCCAACATCTTATCGATTTTTTCTCCCCGGGCAGCAGCCAGGTAATACGCCGTCAACACCGACGCATTTCCTCCGCTCGATTCGTTTCCGTGAATGCTGTATGTGAGGCTGACTACCAATGGAACATCGTTTATGTTGACACTGCTTCCGGGTTCGGAATACTGGTAGTGTAACTCTTTTAATTTATCGAGATTTTTTTGATTCTCGGCTGAAGTAAAAACAAGGTGTATTAGCGGACGGTTTTCGTACGAACGGGCATATTCATAAATAATAGCACGACCTGAGAGTTGTGCAATTTCTTTTGCATACGAAAGAACCTGATCGTGCGATAGGTGCCACTCACCCATCTGCATATGGAAATATTCTTCGGGAGTTGGAATTCCCGGATCGTAACTTACATCGTTGGGAAGAAAATACGACAGTGGTTCCTGCGCCGATATAAAGAACACAACAATGGAAAGAGCGAGGGTAAAGAGCAATTTTTTCATATTCTATGAATTTGATTTAGGTCACGTTATTCGATTTCTAAAGTTCTAAAAAAAATGGATTGCTAAAACACTTTGCAAAAAAACATATCACAATGCGGTCATTTTTTAAAATTTAGCGATGGTCCCGGCACAAAAATGCATTCACAAATTTCGTAGCGGGCTTTACTTTTTCAATCTGTATAATTTTTGACAAATAATATCTAAAAGCCTTGATTTGAAAATGGGGCGATACCGAAGGAATAGGTTTTTAAGATATAGATTTGTTTGAAATGTGTAAGTGATTATTTGAATGTGGGCCTGGTTTATATATTTGGCAAAAACTTTAAAAGATTGTAATTTGAAGGGAATAAGAAACAAAGTGATGGAAAACAAAGCAGAAAGCCTGGAAGAATTTTATAAAAGGAAATTTGAATGGATCCCCGAAAATCTCCGAAAAGAGATTGGGCACTTTAATTTATTCAAAATCGAGCCGTATACAGGCGAAAAACCCAAACCGGTTCCGTATCAAAAGCGCGATTATTATAAAGTCATGCTAACAGAAGGCGATAGCAAAGTGTTATATGCCGATCAGGTTGTGGATGTAAAAAATTACTCTCTCACATTTTCCAACCCTCAGATACCCTACAAGTGGGATTGTCTGGAGAATATCAAACACGGAGTTTACTGTATCTTCAACCACGGGTTTTTTCATCAGTTCGGTAATATCAACCAATATTCTGTTTTTCAGCCCGGTAGTTCGCATATTTTCGAACTGAGCAAGGAACAAACAAAAATCGTTCTGGGAATTTACGAGCGGATGTTCGAAGAAATCACTTCGGATTATATTCATAAATACGATGTGTTGCGCAACCTGGTATTTGAATTGATTCATCTGGCCATGAAAATGGAACCTTCTTCCCGGGTAAACAAGCAAAACATGGATGCCAACCAACGTATTTCGATGCTGTTTATGGAATTGCTCGAACGGCAGTTTCCGGTAGATGAATCGCATCAGAAGATAAAGTTGCGCTCGGCTTCTGAATTTGCCGATCGGCTGGCTGTGCATGTCAATCACCTGAACCGTGCAGTGAAAACCACGACTGGCAAAACTACCACACAATTGATTGCCGAAAGAGTGGTCCAGGAATCAAAAGTCTTGTTAAAACAAAGCGAGTGGAACGTATCTGAAATAGCCTGGTCGCTTGGTTTTAACGAAGTAACCCATTTTAATAATTTCTTTAAAAAACACACCGAAATGAACCCTTCGAAATTTAGAAATGTTTCATTTTCGTAACGAAATGTTTGTTAATAGTTAGTATTAGCAAAGTAATTGTTTGAATTTTGTATTGGATAAAATTAATTTAATATGAGAAAAAGAAAATTAGGAAACAGCGGCCTCGAAGTTTCAGCTATCGGACTGGGCTGCATGGGAATGAGTTTTGGTTACGGAACAATTTCCGATGAAAAAGAGATGATTCGAATGATGCGCAAAGCCGTAGAAATGGGTGTAACTTTTTTTGATACCGCCGAAGTTTACGGACCATTCATCAACGAAGAACTGGTTGGAAAAGCCCTGGAACCATTTAAAAACGAAGTGGTGATTGCCACCAAATTCGGGTTCGACATTCAGGATGGAAAAACGATGGGATTAAACAGCCGCCCCGATAACATTAAAAAAGTAGCAGAAGCTTCGTTAAAACGACTGAAAATTGATGCCATCGACCTGTTTTACCAACATCGTGTTGATCCGAATGTGCCCATTGAAGATGTTGCCGGAGCAGTAAAAGACCTGATTCAGCAAGGAAAAGTTAAACATTTTGGCCTTTCTGAAGCCGGAGTACAAAATATCAGGAAAGCACATGCCGTACAGCCGGTTGCAGCATTGCAAAGCGAATACTCGTTGTGGTGGCGCGAACTGGAAGCCGAAATTCTGCCCGCCATTGAAGAACTGGGAATCGGTTTGGTTCCGTATAGCCCGCTGGGGAAAGGGTTCCTAACCGGCAAAATCAGTGAAGATACTTCGTTTGACAGCGCCGATTTCCGAAGCACAGTACCGCGCTTGTCGACTGAAAACATGCAGGCAAATAGAGCTTTTGTAGTTTTGCTCGAACAAATGGCCGCGCGCAAAAATGCTACTGCTGCTCAAATTGCGCTTGCCTGGTTACTGGCACAAAAACCATGGATTGTACCCATTCCTGGAACTACAAAACTGCATCGTTTGGAAGAAAACATTGGCGGAGATTCTATTATTCTCTCTCCGGAAGAACTTGCAGAAATTGAAGTTGGCGCCTCAAAAATAAAAGTGGCCGGTGAACGATATTCCGAAGAAAGCCAGAAAATGATTGACCGTTAATAAAGCAGTTGTTTCTACCGTGGTCTTTCGGTTTAGAAAATAAGGCCATTTAAAATTCAATATAAGGCCATTTAAAATTCAATACTATAAAAAAGAGAGTTAACGATGAGTATCAGTGAAAAAGCACAAAAAAATCACGAAGAACTTTGGCCTGGATATCAATCCAAAGCCGCTCAAACTGATCCGGAATTGATTGAAGTGTTCGACAATTTTGCGTTCTGCGAAGTTATTGATCACGATAACATGGATGCCAAAACCCGGGTGATAATGATTTTGGCATCTACTATTGGCAGTCAGGCGCTTACCGAATTTAAAATGATGGCTAATGCTGCGCTTAATATTGGAATCACTCCAGTTGAGGTAAAGGAAATTGTTTATCAGGCCGTGCCTTATGTGGGAGTTGCCAAAGTCATTGATTTCCTTTACTCCGTTAACGAAATTTTTACTGAAAGAGGAATAAAACTTCCATTGGAAGGCCAGTCATCCACAACAATGGAAACCAGATTTGAAAAAGGGTTGGCCAAGCAAAAAGAGATTTTTGGAGATATGATTGATCAATTGTACCAGAACTCGCCCAAAGATTTGCTTCATATTCAGCATTATTTAACTGCCAATTGCTTTGGAGACTATGTAACCCGGAATGGGTTAAATGTAAGGACCAGGGAAATGGCGACCCTCTCATTTTTGATTGCATTGGGAGGAACTGAATCACAGATGAAAGGGCATATTCGTGGAAATGCAAATGTTGGAAACAACCGGCAGACTTTAATTAATTTAATGACACAATTATTGCCATATGTTGGTTATCCACGAGTGCTGAACGCCATTGCTTGTTTGAACGAAGTATTGCCAAAATAAAATCATAAAATTTTACCGAATCACCTATGATCGTCAGTTAATTTTTTATTGCCTGTCTCACGGTTCTTTCATTGTAGTATTTTCAAACATATTATGCACTGTAATGTATTCAGAGAATAAAGACCAATTAAATCAGTTACGAGAGAAATTCCTTGATTTAAAATTAGGGAGGTGTTTGAACCGTCAAACATCCACTTTAAAGGCTTATTCGTCTCAGATTCTTGTAATTGATTTGATTTTATGTTATACTGTGCCAAAATTAATTAACTATTAAAACCGCATGTTATGAAAAAGCTGTTGATTCTCATCTGTATTTTTTTGTTTGGTACCACTGTATTTGCTCAGGATTGGCCTCAATATGGCGGCCCCGGGAGAAACAGTATATCTCCTGAAAAAGGACTTTTGCGATCATGGCCTGAATCCGGCCCCGAAGTACTTTGGAAAGTGGATGTGGGCATTGGTTATGGTGGCCCGGTGATTAAAGATGGGAAAGTATATTTACTTGACCGCGATGATAAAACCGGAGATAAAATGCGTTGTTTCGAACTTGCTTCCGGCAAAGAACTTTGGAAATTTGAATACGATGCTGCGGGTGAAGTGATGTTTCCCGGATCGCGAAGTGTTCCGGTGGTTGACGAACAACATGTTTATTCCTGTGGCCCTTACGGCGATTTGTATTGTATCGGCCTGAATACTCATAAACCTGTTTGGAAAGCTAACGTATGGACAGATTTTGGTGGAGTTCCCGGGAATAGTGGAGAAGGGGGTTCGCGTGTACCTGAAGGATTTCCTACATGGGCAATTTCTCAGTGCCCGTTGATTTACGGCGATTTGCTGATCCTTGCATCCCAGGCTCCTGAAGCGGGAGTGGTGGCGTACGACAAAAACACCGGCAAATTGAAATGGAAAACCAAAAATCTGGGGCCAACCGGTTATGTGAGCCCAAACATCGTAAAAATTGATGGCCAGGATCATTTGGTGATGGTGACTGCATCGGGCGGCGGACGCGGACAGGATCCAATCCCTGGGAATGTAGTTGGTATAGATCCTCTCACCGGTAAAATCGTTTGGGAATTTAACAACTGGCTTTGTCGAATTCCGATTCCAATGGCTGTGGATGCCGGGAACAATAAACTCCTGATTACAGGTGGCTACGATTTGGGAGCGTTAATGATCCAGGTTGTTAAAAAAGCCGATGGAACTTATGGTACAACCGAACTGTTTCGTACCGAAGAATTTGGGGACCAGACAAAAACGCCAATTTTCTACGAAGGGTATTTCTATGGTGAATATGGTACAAACAATAAGCGTGATGGGCTTACCTGCATGAATATGGATGGCGAAATTATGTGGAAGACAAAACGCGATCCCGATTTTAACAAGGGTAGTATGATCATTGCCGATGGTTTGATGCTGGCAACAGACGGCGCAAAAACGCTTTATCTGATCGAACCCAGCCCGGAGGGTTTTAAACCCATCTCGAAATCAGAGATGCTGGCAGAGCAAGAAGGAGGCGATGAGCGATCAGCACGATCTGGAGCTCAAAACTGGGGGCCGCTGGCGTTATCGGGCGGTAAACTTTTGATTCGCGATCAGAAGCAGATGTTGTGTGTTAAAGTGGGCGAATAACCCGGTTTGATCAGCCTTTTCCAAAGTTTTTAACTTTGGAAAAGGCTGGTTTCAAATTTTTAATCAATTCAAATTCCGGTATTCTACCGGAGTTTGGCCTGTTGCTTTTTTAAACATCCGGTTAAAGTGCTGCGGATATTTAAACCCTAATTGACTGGCAATCTCAGAAACGCTTTTTTCCGATTCCAGGATTAGGTCTTTGGCCAAACTAATAAGTTTGAGTTGAATGTGTTCCTGGGCCGATTTGCCGGTTTCTTTTTTCATAACATCGCCCAAATAGTTTGCCGACAAATGAAGTTCATCGGCAAAATAAGCCACCGATGGCAATCCATATTTAAAAGGTTTGTTGGATGAGAAATAGCTGTTCAACTGATCTTCAAACTTCCCCAGAATTCCTTTGTTTACGTTTTCGCGGGTTATAAACTGGCGGTTGTAAAAGCGGTCGCAGTAATTCAAAAGCAATTCGATATTGGAAGCAATGAGTTTTTTGCTGTGCTTATCCACAGCATGTTCCAGTTCAAAACTGATTTTTGAGAAACAATCCATCACCACCTGGCGTTCGCGTTCCGAAATGTGCAGCGCCTCGTTCACATTGTAACTAAAAAACGAGAAATCGTTAATCAGGCGGCCTAAAGAAGTCCCAACAATCAGATCCTCATGAAAAATAACGCCATACCCTTTTGGTTGATACAATTCTACGCTGGGTTCCATATCCAGTACCTGGCCCGGAGCCAGAAAAATGAGCGTGCCTTCCTGGTAATCATAGGTATTTTTCCCGTAGCGGAGGTCGCCGCAAAGCACGTCTTTCAACAAAACCAGGTAAAACCCAAAATAAGTGCGGTTTAACCGTCGGGGATCGGCTTTTGAAAAATCGATCACACTTACCAGCGGGTGCAGGGTTTCGTGGTTATTAAAAGCATTGTATTCTGCTACCGTATTAAATCTGCTCATTTTTTCCATAACTCTTGTGCTATTCTGAAACAAATTTATACAATCCAAACGAAGGTAAACCATCCTGAAAGCACAATCCGTAATAATGGTTATAAATACCGTAATCCGTATACAAATTCCAATAAATTAAGGTCTTAACTTTGTGGCGTAAACCAGAAAATCAAATTAATAACAAATAGACGAAGATGAAACTTAAAAATTTAGTTTACCTGTTTGCTATCGTTTATATAATGAGTAATGCATTTAATGCTGGCGCTCAGTCTTCGAAAAAGCAAAAACCTATTCGAATAACTGAACAAGGAAGTTTTGCCGTTGGTGGAACAATAAAGCAGAATCCGGGAACTTTTAACACGATCACGCGAACTCCCGAAGGTCAAACCTTTCATGGCGATCATGCTTATGTTTTTTATCAAATTCCGGTGAAAGCACACAAATATCCTTTGGTAATGTGGCACGGAATCGGTCAATTTTCGAAAACCTGGGAGACAACACCTGACGGTCGGGAAGGCTACCAGAATATCTTTTTAAGAAGAAATTACAGCGTCTATCTGATGGATCAGCCAAGACGTGGAAACGCAGGTCGCAGCATGGCAGAAGGCACAATTACCCCAACTCCCGACGAGCAGTTCTGGTTTAATACCTTTCGCGTGGGCGAGTGGCCTGATTTTTCCCCGGGTGTGCAGTTTTCAAAAGATCCGGAAGCGCTCAACCAGTATTTCCGGCAAATGGTACCCAATATTGGGCCTATCGATATTAACATAAATGTGGATGCCGTTTCTGCATTGTTCGATAAAATCGGAGATGGTATTCTTGTTACACATTCACATTCGGGTGGAATGGGCTGGTTAACTGCCATTAAAAATCAGAATATAAAAGCAGTTGTTTCCTACGAACCGGGTAGCGGTTTTGTTTTTCCCGAAGGAGAGCTGCCTGCACCCATCGAAAATTCGGCCGGCCCGCTGGTGGCTTCAAGCGTTTCAATGAACGATTTCATGAAACTCACCAAAATTCCGATTATTATTTATTACGGCGATTTTATCCCGGAAACACCCGATCCGAATCCGGGAACCGACGGTTGGCGCGCCCGGCTTGAAATGGCCAGAATTTGGAGGGATATTGTGAACAAACACGGCGGGGATGTTACTGTTGTTCACCTTCCTGAAATTGGAATCAAAGGAAATACGCACTTCCCTTTTTCAGATTTAAATAATGTGGAGATTGCCGATCTGTTGTCGGGTTGGTTAAAAGAGAAAGGCCTGGATAAATAAATAGTGTCCGCAAGAAAAACCCAACTTCTGCGTTACGCTTGCCCGAAAAGTACTCATTTACAACAGTGAACTGCGTTTTTTCGGTCTTTGCAAGCCTTGAATTTGGGCTTTTCTTACCAGGCACATTCGATTACTTATAAAGAATAAAAAGGAATGAAGACAGTAAAATTAAATAACGGTGTTGAAATGCCAATCCTTGGATTTGGCGTGTTCCAGATCGCGAATCAAAAAGAATGTGAAGCCAGCGTTCTCAACGCCATCGAAACCGGTTATCGTTTAATCGATACGGCAGCCTCGTATATGAATGAAACAGCGGTTGGTAATGCGATTAAAAAAAGCGGGATAAACAGGGATGATTTGTTTATTACTTCAAAGTTATGGGTTCAGCATACGGGTTACGAGAACACAAAATTGTCGTTTGAAAAATCGCTGGAAAAACTCCAACTCGATTACCTCGATTTATACCTGGTTCATCAACCGTATGGTGATGTGCATGGATCGTGGCGAGCTATGGAAGGGCTTTACAAAGAAGGCAGGGTAAGGGCCATTGGAGTTAGTAATTTTCAACCCGACCGTGTGATGGATATAATCACTTTTAATGAAATTGGGCCAATGGTCAACCAGGTTGAAACACATCCCTTCAATCAACAAATTGAAAATCAAAAGTTCTTAAGTGAAAACAATGTTCAGATTGAATCGTGGGGACCCTTCGCTGAGGGAAGGAACAACCTTTTCCAGGATGAAATTTTAGCTTCAATCGGAAGTAAATACAATAAATCTGTCGCACAGGTGGTGCTTCGCTGGTTGATACAAAGAGGCGTGGTTGCCATTCCGAAAACAGTTAAAAAGGAAAGAATGATAGAAAACTTCGACATTTTCGATTTTGAGTTAAGTGTGGAAGATATAAAAGCAATTGCAGCGCTTGATCAAAAAGCCAGTAGCTTTTTTGACCACCACGACCCGGAAATTATTACGTGGATGGGAAGCCGAAAACTTGATTTGTAAGTGTTTTTTCAAAAAGAAAAAAGGGAATGAGCGTTTATATAACCAAAAGATTAACAAGCTATGCGTTTAAAAAGCAATACAAACAAAACTTCAGATTGTAGTATAAGGTTTTGTTTTTCAGGTGTGTGCAGTAGTCTTGTATTGTTGTTTTTTATGTTGCTCAGTTTAAGCTGTATCCAACCGGAATCAGCCGACGGCAATAAAAGTCAATCTGAAATAACAAATGAACCGGAGAAAGTGTATAGTCATCTAACAACAGATAATTTGGTCAGCGACCTTGTTAATCACCCGGCCTTTAACGGTTTTGGGGAGTTGCTGTTATCACGCGATAACAATTCGGCCTATTATAATCTGCGTCTTCGTAATGTGGCGACCTTGGCGCCGTATCACAGTCATGTAAATCCGGCTGATGTAATCGATGCACTAAATCATATGATTGACGAGGAAGGAGCAGGCAAATCCATTTTTTACGATTTCTATCCTGAAGAGAAGAAAGAATCAGATCCGCGAAAAGTCAATACCGGATTGTTTTTCTTCCGAGGTAAGCCGGGTGCTCCGTTTGCGATAGTTTGTCCGGGAGGTGGTTTCTCGTATGTAGGTTCGTTGCATGAAGGATTTCCACTGGCAAAACGAATTAGTGAATTGGGGCTAAATGCTTTTGTTATCCGGTACCGGATTGGCAGCGGACAGTGGGCCGCCGAAGATTTGGCCGCCGCCATTTCGTTTGTATTTCGCAATGCTGAAATGCTGGGTGTAAACAGAGAAAAGTATTCGCTTTGGGGAGGTTCGGCCGGAGCCCGTATGGTGGGTAATATTGCGCTCGACGGTGTTGAAGCATATGGTGGCGACAAGCTGCCAAAACCAGCAACAGTTGTAATTGCATATACCGGACAATCGACATACTCCAGTGAGTTTTCGCCTTCGTTTATTACGGTTGCTGCCAACGATGGAATTGCAAATATAAATACGGTTGAACGGCGGGTTGAAAATTTACGAAATGCAGGGGTTGAAGTGGAATACCGCAGGTACGAAAATGCCGGACACGGTTTTGGACTTGGAACCGGAACCGATGCCGAAGGATGGCTCGATTTGGCAGTAAATTTCTGGAAAAAACACATAAATGAATAAGTAATCAATATTGAATAAATAAAGAATTAGGACTATGAAATCAAAAATTATTGGACTTTTTTTAATTCTTATTGCATTTTCAGTAAATGCAAAAGCTTCAGCCGGGAATGCCGGGCAAGGCTCCGGACCGGAAGTTAAGACTAAATCAGGAATTGTACGTGGCATGACTGAAGGGGAAGTTTCCAGCTTTAAAGGAATTCCTTTTGCAGCTCCGCCGCTTGGCGAGTTTCGCTGGCGCCCGCCGCAGCCTGTAAAACCATGGGATGGTGTTCGCGATGCAAAAGAGTTTGGCCCTACCTGTGCAGCAGCCGGATGGGGTGCCGCACCCGGAACAATTCAGAAAGGCTCGTCGGAAGATTGCCTGTACCTGAATGTGTGGGCACCTGCCGATGCCAAAGCGGGAGCAAAATTGCCGGTAATGGTTTGGATCCACGGTGGTGGTTTTACCGGTGGAAACGGCAACACATCCGGGGTTGGATTTGCCAAACGGGGAGTAATCCTAATATCAATGAATTATCGTTTGGGGCGCCTTGGCCATTTTGCATTTCCTGCATTGAGCAAGGAGCATCCTGAAGAAGCTAAAGGAAGTTACGCGTTTATGGATCAGATGGCAGCCCTGCAATGGGTGAAAGATAACGTTGCAGCATTCGGGGGCGATCCTGAAAATGTTACCATTTTTGGTTTCTCTGCCGGTGGTGTATCGGTGCTTTCCCTCCTTTCCATACCTTCTGCTCGAGGCCTTTTCCATAAGGCAATCAGTCATTCCGGCGGTGGCCGCGATGGCGTTCTGACCGGAAGGCCAATCAACAAAGAAAATGCTGATGCTCTTTACCCTGTATCCGCGGAAACGATTGGAATAACCTTTGCAAAAAAGCATGGGATCGAAGGGACAGACGCAGCCGCACTGGCTAAGTTACGCGCCCTTCCTGTTGTGGACATTGTGAGTGGCGGAGAAACAGATGGCCAGGGAGGCCCTCGTATTTATCCAGGTCCGATTTTGGACGGTAAATTTGTTACCGAGACTGCCGAGAGTGCATACAAAGCAGGCCGACAGGCACAGGTCCCTCTCATCATCGGCTGTAATAGTGCAGAAAATAGTGGGGAATTTGTGAATGCCAGCACATCAAAAGATGAATTGTTCTCACTGTTTGGCGATCTGGAAAGCGAGGCAAGAGCTGCCTATGATCCGGATGGTACCAAAGAATTCGCCGAGGTACGGACAAGGTTTAACACGGATTGGGTATGGGCGGAACCGGCCCGGTTTTCTGCAAGGGCTTTTACCGCTATCGGTGAACCGGCCTACATCTTCCTTTTCAATTATGTACCTTCTTCCATGAAGGAATGGATGCCATATGGCCCCGGACATGGAACCGATATTTCTTATGCATTCGACAACCTTGGGGCAAGGGGAGGCTTTGGGCCGCCGCCATCTCCAACAGCCGAGGATAAAGAGGTTGCCAGAATCATGAATGCCTATTGGATAAACTTTGCCAAAACGGGTAATCCCAATGGTGTTGGATTGCCGAACTGGCCTGTTAATAATCCAAAGACAAACGAAATCCTTGAATTCCAGCGCGATGGTAAACCAGTTGGAAAACCAGATCCTACGAAAGCCCGACTGGATGTGATCGAAAAAGCCTTTAAAAACAGAGCTAAAATTCAAACCCGTGGCGGTATTTAAACTTTTATTGAGCAGGGGATTTTAAGTCGCCTGCTCAATAAAGAACCAAAAAACAGAATTCAACATGCTTCACATTACTAAATATTTTAAATACGAAATCCTTGCAATAAGCCTTCTTTTTATCGGATATTCACAAATCGTAACCGCCCAAAATGAAGACAGTACAACTAAAAAAACAAACCACTTTTCGACTATGGTTACCATTCAAAACAAAGGTATCTCAACAATTCCCAACCTTACTTTAGGCGATCCGGCTATAATTTTCGACATGAAGCTGGGCCGAAAACTCACTTTCGAGCCCCAATTCCGCTTTTCGTTAAAAGACGGAAAACCATGGGCTATCGTTCTCTGGGGGCGGTATTACGCCACCTTTACCGAGAAGTTTAAAGTGACTTTTCATGTTAATCATTCGTTATCGTATAAAGCAATTACCTTGTACAATGCTGATGGAACGGAGCGGGATGTTATCAATACCACCCGGTATCTGGCAGGTGCAATGTCCCCGAATTATCAGTTTAATAAATACCTTAGTCTGGGAGCGTATCTTTTTTATTCCCGGGGATTGGATGCGAACATGACCCAAAATACCTATATGCCTTCATTCCGGCCTGCCATTTCAAACATCCCCATTGCCGGGAATATTGTGGGCAGAATTGCCCCGGAAGTCTACTACCTGAAAATGGATGCAAATAGCGGAGTGTTTTTTAACGCCCGGGTTTTAATCAGTAAAAAGGATAGTCCCTTTACCGTTTCAGGCTTGATTAATAAACCCATTTCATCAGAAATTCCTTCCGGGTTTGATTTCCTCTGGAACGTGGGGGTGAGTTATTCGTTTAATAAGAAATTCGTCGATGCTCAATAGAAATTAAATAAAAAACTGGAAATTAGGCTCCCTGTCGTTTACCAGGCTGATGGCGCCAGGCGATCATTAATGTCATTAAACTTCAACCGATTTATATTCTGATTTCAATTAAAACCAAAACTATTCAAAATCAAAAAAAACAATCAACATGAAAAATCGACTGCTCTTTCTAAGTGTATTCCTAATTATGGTTTTTGCCAATAATGTTCATGCCCAGGATTGGCCCCGGTTTCTGGGGCCGAAGGGAAATAGCGAAACAACACAGGAAGGGTTATTACAAGCCTGGCCTGCTGATGGACCTGAAGTACTTTGGACAACTGAAGTCGGCATCGGGTTCGGGGGCCCTGTTATTAAAGATGGTAAAGCTTACCTGCTCGATCGCGATGATAAATACGGCGATTACATGAGATGTTTTGATATGGAAACCGGCAAGGAACTATGGAAATTTGGGTACGAAGCTCCGGGAGAAGTAGAGTTTCCCGGTTCGAGAAGTGTTCCGGCTGTTGACGAGAAATGCGTTTATTCCTGTGGGCATAACGGAGACTTGTATTGCTTCGATGTAAATACACATCAGCCGGTTTGGAAGAAAAATGTGTGGACCGACTTTGGTGGAGAACCTCCAAAAGCAGGTGAAGATAAATTTGCAGGATTGGCTGGTGGCGCTCATTTCCCGATGTGGGGAATTGCCCAGTGCCCCTTAATTTACGGCGAATTGCTGATAGTTGCCTCGCAAACTCCCGAAACAGGTGTGGTTGCCTACAACAAACAAACCGGAGAAGTGGTATGGAAAACAGCTTCATTGGGAAATATCGGGTATGTGAGCCCTTCCATCGCAAAAATCGATGGTGAAGATCAGGTGGTTATGATTACAGCTTCCAGCGGTGGTTTTGGTGGTGGAGAAAAGACACCAAGTAACGTTGTTGGAATAAACCCAAAAGATGGTAAGGTACTTTGGACCTATTCCAACTGGAGTTGCTGGATTCCCTCATCAACCGCATACAACGCAGGTGAAAACAAACTTTTGATTGTTGGGGGATACCGTTCAGGTTCTGCCATGATCCAGATCGTAAAAAACGGTAGCGAATATGTGGCTAACGAACTATTCAAAACAGCAGAATTTGGCGAACACACCAAACCGCCTTTATATTACAAAGGCTATTTCTATGCACAGTTTTCAAATAACGAAACCCGTGATGGACTTTCATGTATGAATGAAAACGGAGAGATTATGTGGAAGACGAAAAGGGAACCTAACTTTGATAAGGGAAGTATGATTTTAGTAGATGGACTGATTCTGGCAACCGACGGAGCCAAATCGCTTTATCTGATTAAACCCGATCCTACCGGTTTCAAACCTTTGGCGTCTGCTGAATTACTTGGTTCGGGACAAAACTGGGCGCCAATCGCAATGGCCAATGGGAAACTGCTGATCCGCGATCAAAATAAGATGTTGTGTTTGAAAGTGGCTGAATAAAGTAAAAATTTTAAAGCCCTGGAATTTTACTCCAGGGCTTTAATTCTGAATACAAAAGAGATAAAAATATCTGTAAATAATAATTGAATGCTTAGTGAAAACAAAATGTATAAGTATTTGTTAAATATGTAGTTAATGGGATGTTTTTTTTTACATAAACAATAATTAAATGGCAGTTTTTTATCTGAAAATTAACAAAAAACAATACCAGGCCGATGTCGATCCATCAACGCCTTTGTTATGGGTAGCGACCATCCGGTACAAAGGGCATGGTTGGAACACGACGTGGCCCAGTGCGGATATTGCCAACCCGGGCTGATCATGTCGGCGGCAGCTCTTTTGAACAACAATCCACATCCGGGTGATGAGGAAATTGAACCCGCCATGAACGGGAATATTTGCCGTTGCGGTACCTATACCCGCATAAAACAAGCGATTAAAACAGCAGCAATTTCATAAAATAAATAAGGATGACGATCGAAAAAACTACCCTTGACAGACGCGCATTTCTCAGAAGTTCGGTAATGGCCGGAGGCGGCCTTGTTTTAGGGTTGAGCTGGCTCGCATCAGCAGCTTCTGCCGTGGAAAAAGCAACTGACGTTTCCGCTTCAGAATGGGCAAATTTTAACGCCTTCCTGAAAATTGGGGAAGACGGTCGTGTTACCATTTTTTCACCCAACCCAGAAGGAGGGCAGGGGGTATTAACCGCCATGCCAATGATTGTGGCCGAAGAGTTGGATGTGGATTGGAAAAATGTCGTGGTTGAGCAGGCTCCTCTCGACACAAAATTATATTCGCGTCAGTACATGGGGGGCAGTAATTCCATTCGGTCAGGTTGGAACCCACTGCGAAAAGCAGGAGCAACAGCACGCCAAATGCTGCGCGAAGCCGCGGCTCAAAGCTGGCATGTCCCCGTAGGTGAGGTAACTACTGCGAAAGGCGTGTTACACCATAAAAGTTCTGGGAAGTCAGCCACTTATGGTGAACTGGCTACGGCTGCTGCAAGCATTCCCGTTCCGGCTGATGTGGAGTTGAAAGCTGTGAAAGATTTTGCGATCATCGGAACTTCACCCAAAAATGTGGTGGGTAAAGAGATTGTTACCGGGAAACCACTTTTCGGGTACGACATTCAGGAAGAAGACATGCGGATCGCCATGATTGTGCACCCCCCTGCTTTTGGAATGAAACTGAAATCGTTCAACGCGTCTTCGGTAAAAACTATGCCCGGAATTAAAGATGTATTTCAGATTAAAGTTTTTAACGAAGATTACGTTTGGGAACATTTCGACACGGTTACTTTTAACGAACTGGTGGCTATCGTGGGTAACTCGACCTGGGAAGTAATGAATGCCAAACTGATGCTTGAAGTGGAATGGGAGCAAATTCAGGATCACACCATCACCAGAAATGATTATTATGCAGGAAAACAGGAGCTTAACATTCCATCGAAACCCGAAAATTCCGACTGGCATAAAAGTGCAAGCGCTGAAATGGCCGCCCAACCAGGCAATGTCCTGCGAAAAGATGGTAACCCGGAGGATGCTTTCAGAAATGCAGCCAAAATTATTGAAAGTACATTTATTGGTCCATGGTTGGCACATAACAACATGGAACCCTATTCTTTCTTTGCTCACGTTACTGACGAATGGGCCAAACTAAAGGGACCCAACCAGAAACCCGGGTTAACCGTGAATGCGCTATCGCACCGTTTGGGAATGCCGGTTGAAAAAATAGAAGTGGAAATGACCCGAATGGGTGGTGCATTCGGACGACGTTCGTATGCTCACTGGATGATTGAAGCAGCGCTTATTTCGCAGCATGTAAAGGCGCCTGTTAAATTGGTTTACTCACGCGAAGACGATATGACCGGCGGAATTTACCGCCCTTATTACCGCGCCGATTACCGTGCCGCCCTGGATAAAAATAATAAGCTCATCGCTTTTCATGTAAAGGCGGGTGGTTTGGTTGAGTCGCCGCTTATCAACCCAAATCTGTTTCCGGCTGGTGCGGTGGATAATTACCTGGCCGAAAGCTGGCAAATCGATTCTAACATTACCATCGGGTCGTACCGCGCGCCGCGATCGAATTTTATGGCGGTAGCCGAGCAATCCTTCCTCGACGAAGTGGCCGAGGCAGCTGGCATAGATCCGATTGAGTTTCGTCTGGAATTGCTCGACAGGGTAAAAACCAATCCGGTAGGAGAACGGGTTGGCTACGACGCTGATCGCTTAGCCGGAGTCATTAAACTGTTGAAAGAGAAAGCTGGAACAGGACAAGCCGGAGTCCATCGCGGTGTATCGGCCTATTTTGCACACGGAACCTATGTGGCTCAGGCACTTGATATTATCATTGAAAAAGGCAAACCAAAAACCAAAAACGTTTGCTGCACCGTTGACTGTGGGATTGTGATTAATCCGGACGGGCTTAAAAACCAGGCCGAGGGTAGTATTGTGGATGGAATTGGTGTAGCCATGTATGGAAATTTAACATTTACCAATGGCGTACCGGATCAGAACAACTTCGACACTTATGAGATGATTCGCTACGGAGATCCGCTGCTGCCCGAAACGATCGACATTCATTTTGTGGAAAGCGAAGTAGATCCAACGGGAATGGGAGAGCCTGCTTTTCCTCCAATAATGGCAGCTTTAGCCAACGCGCTGTACAAAGCAAAGGGTAAACGTTTATACAGCCAGCCTTTTGTTAACGATTTGGGGTAAAATGGCTAAAAATGATATAGTTAGGATAGTATTAAATAACAATAAAAACTTTATACTATGGCAATTTTCAAATTAAAAATTAACGGGAAACAGTACCAGGTAGATGTAGATCCATCTACCCCAGTGCTTTGGGTTCTTAGAGACCATCTTAAAATGATGGGTACTAAATACGGTTGCGGAGTGGCGCAGTGCGGGGCCTGCACAATCCATCTCGACGGAGAAGCCGTACGTTCCTGCATCACCTTTGTCGATTCGGTTGGCGATCAGGAAATCACCACCATTGAAGGACTTTCTGAAAACGGCGACCATCCGGTTCAGGAAGCCTGGTTGGAACACGACGTGGCCCAGTGCGGATATTGCCAGCCGGGGCAGATCATGTCGGCAGCAGCTCTTTTGAACAGCAATCCACATCCGGGTGATGAGGAAATTGAAACGGCGATGAGTGGAAACATTTGTCGATGCGGTACTTACACAAGAATTAAGCAGGCCATAAAAACTGCTGCCAATTCATAATTTAACCTAAAAACAAAAGAAATGACAACAACAAAAATACAATTCGGAAGACGTTCATTTATAAAAAGCTCCGTGCTTGCCGGTGGTGGTTTAGTGCTGGGTTTTAATCTTTTGGCTGCCTGTAACCCAGGTTCTGTAAATGAATTGGAAATTCCTGAAGAATGGTTCGAGATCAATGCCTATTTGAAAATCGGAGAAAACGGCGTGGTTTCCATCATGTCAAAAAATCCGGAATTTGGACAAGGGGTGATGACTTCCATGCCCATGGTAATTGCCGAAGAACTGGATGTGGACTGGAAAAACGTGATGGTTGAACAGGCGCCGTTTGATACGGTGCGGTTCGAACGACAGTTTACCGGTGGAAGCCAGGCGCTGCGAACTTCATGGCAAATGCTCCGGACCACAGGTGCCGCTGCACGTCAGATGCTACGCGAAGCCGCAGCCAAAGCATGGAATGTTCCTGTGGCTGAAATTACAACGGCTGCCGGAATGCTTCTTCATACCAGTAGCGGGAAAAAAGCGGGCTATGGCGAATTCGCTTCAGCTGCCGCGCAGATGCCTGTTCCAACAGAAGTGGAAATGAAAGAGCCAAAAGATTTTACAATTGTCGGAACATCCCGAAAAAATGTCAACGGGAAAGACCTGGTAACCGGCAAACCCATGTTTGGCCTCGATGTGGAAAAGGAAGGAATGCTGATCGCAACGGTGGCTATTCCTCCGGCATTCGGTATGAAATTAAAATCGTTCGATGCCACTGAAGCCAAAGCAATGCCGGGTATCAAGGATATTTTTTCGTTTAAAACCTATAATGACGACTACAAAAGAAACGGATTTGATACCGATGCATTTACCGAACTGGTTGCCATTGTTGGCACTTCGACCTGGGAAGTAATGAATGCAAAGTTGATGTTAAACGTAGAATGGGAACCTTTTTCTGACTATGAATACACTGCAGCAGGAAGGAGAGGTGATCAAAAAGTAGTTGTACCTGCGGGTCTTGAAAGTACAGCAGATCATAAGTTAAAAATGGAAGAAGCAGCGGCCAAACCCGGAAGGATCGTTCGCAGGGACGGCAATCCGGAAGAAGCTTTTAAGAAGGCCGCTAATATCATCGAACGAACTTATACTGCTCCTTATCTTGCCCATTTTATGATGGAACCCATTAACTTCTTTGCGGATGTAAGGGATGATATGGTTACGGTGATCGGGCCTTCGCAAGCTCCTGAATTTGTGGAAAATACAATTGCTGCAAGATTAGGAATTCCTGTAGAAAAAATCGATGTACAAATGACACGGATGGGTGGTGGATTTGGACGACGCGCCTATAACCACTATGCTACTGAAGCCGCTGTAATTTCCCAGAAGGTAAAAGCTCCTGTGAAACTTATTTATTCGAGAGAAGATACAACTCGTTTTGGAGTATTTCGCCCAACGTATTATGTAACCTACCGTGCAGCGCTGGATGAAAACAATAACCTTACTGCATTTCACGCCAAAGCAGGTGGAATTCCTGAAAGCCCGTTGCATGCCAATCGTTTTCCGGCCGGTGCGGTTGAAAATTATCTGGCCGAAGAATGGTCGATTGATTCCAATATCACGATCGGTGCATTTCGCGCTCCCCGATCAAATTTTATTGGGCCCGCAGAACAAATGTTTTTGGACGAAGTGGCAGAAGCAGCCGGGAAAGACCCGATCCAGTTCCGTCTTGATCTGTTTAAACGGGCACAGGAAAATCCGGTGGGTGAACGAAATGATTACGATGCAGCGCGTTATGCAGGTGTACTTGAATTAGTTCGCGATAAATCCGGCTGGGGACAAAACGACTCAGGCCTCAAACGGGGTGTTGCCGCCTATTTCTGTCATAACAGTTATGCTGCCCACGTGGTGGATGTGGTAATGGAAAATGGCCAGCCCAGGGTGGAGAAGGTTGTCAGCGCCATGGATTGCGGTATTGTGGTGAATCCGGATGCCGCTGTTAACATGGTGGAAGGCGCCGTTGTTGATGGAATAGGATGTGCCATGTACGGCGAAATGACTTTTACCGACGGAGCTCCGGATAAGGATAACTTTGATACCTACAGAATGATCCGTCACAATGAAACGCCAAAATCAATCGATGTACATTTTGTGCAAAACGAGATTGCTCCAACTGGTTTGGGGGAACCTCCGTTCCCGCCCATTTTTGCAGCACTCGGCAACGCTTTATTTAAAGCCACGGGAACAAGGTATTATAATCAGCCTTTTATTGATAATAATTTTGATAGCTAATTCTTCAAAAAATACGGGGACATAGCTTTTATAGAACCATAAACAGGATTTCCTTAAAAAAGGAAGTCCTGTTTTCATAACTCATGGTGCAGTTCACCACGTCATTTCAAGCGCATACGTTCCTGTAAACGATTGAATAAAGAAGGCGATGAAAGCGCATTGAGGTATAGTTCTTTGTCAATCTCAGGGTAAGTATGTTATTCTTCCGAATCTTTTATAAATTTGTTAGTATTGTATAGCCACAATCTTTTCAAAAAAAGAAAGCGGCTTTGTAAACTAACTAATACTAAATAATCTTACCTATGAAAAGTTACAATTCATCATCCAGAAGATCGTTTCTTAAAAAAACGGTCATGGGAACAGCCCTTGTTTCAGCCTCTCCATTATTATTAGCCAATTCTTACACTCAGCGGTTTACGTTGGGATCACGGGATTACGAACCGGGGCAGTTTTCCGCCAACGACCAGGTGCAGCTTGCACTTATCGGAACAGGTATCCAGGGAATCAACGATACAATTGCAGCGCTTCGGGTGCCGGGAGTAAAACTGGTAGCGGCCTGCGATTTATATACCGGCCGGTTGCAGCGGGCAAAAGAATTATGGGGCGACGATATTTTTGTAACCCGCGACTACCGCGAAATTCTTAACCGAAAAGATATTGATGCAGTGATTATTGCCACTCCGGATCACTGGCACATTAAAATAAGCGCTGAAGCTTTAAAAGCCGGGAAAGCGGTTTATTGCGAAAAACCCATGGTGCAAAACTTCGACGAAGGCCATCCACTGATCCAGGCATGGAAAGAATCAGGTATGGTGATGCAAATTGGAAGCCAGGGGATGTCGTCGCTGGGCAACGAAAAAGCCAAACAATTGTACGAAGACGGGGCGATTGGCGAAATTGTAATGCTCGACATGTTCAACGACCGTTATTCGTCGGAAGGTGCATGGCAATATCCGATTCCACCGGATGCCAATCCGGATACAGTGGATTTCGATACCTTCCTCGGACGAGCACCCAAAGTTCCATTCGAACTCAAACGTTTTTTCCGTTGGAGAAACTATAAGGATTACGGTACCGGAGTAGCCGGCGACCTGTTTGTGCACGCATTCTCAACCTTGCATTACGTTATTAGTTCAAACGGCCCGGAAAGGGCCCAGGCAACCGGAGGGCTGCGCTACTGGAACGATGGCAGGGACGTACCCGACGTATCCATAACATTGTATGATTTCCCTGAAACTAATACACATGCTGCGTTCAATGCGGCTTTCCGTGTAAACTTCATAGCCGGAAACGGCGGTGGCGGCGGGTTCCGACTAGTTGGCACAGAAGGCGAAATGGAGATCGGTTCAAATAGGGTTAAACTCATCCGCTCGAAACTGAATATGAAACCCGAAAGCTATTCTTTGATTGCCTATACCGAAGAAATGCAAAAGAAAATCAAAGAAGGGTACGATCTGAAATACATTAACGAAAGAGCGGCTGATTTAGCGGTTGGCGAAACTATTTACGAAGCTCCGTCAGATTATAAAGGTGGCCACTACGATCATTTCTTTAATTTCTTCCAGGGTATTCGTGGCAAAAAGGAAATTATTGAGAACCCTGTTTTCGGATTACGTGCCGCAGGAGCAGCTCTTCTGGCTAACGAAAGCTATTACAATGCGAAACCGGTGCGTTGGAATCCGGACACGATGAAGCTTGTATAGTAAGCAGCTCTTCGTTTTATTGATTGTCCGGGATCTTCCGGTATTCCTTCACCTGAATACCGGAGGCTTCTCTGCACGGTTTTATTGTTGCAATTGAATTTAACTTAACATCAAACCTATGAATCGTAAATTAATAAGCATTTTGCTGTGCGCAATTTTTGGGATGGGTATTGTGTCATGTCAGCAAAAACCGGAGACAAATTCTTCACCTGACGGTTTCTCAAAAAACTGGCAAGTCTTTTCTTCCGACGGTCTCCAGGTCAACGGAGCAGCTATTTCCAGTTCAACTTATAAAGTAGAAAACGGTTACGAAATTGAAATACCGGCGACTATAATGGCGGCTCTGGTGAGAAACGATGTTTACAAAGACGTTTTTTTCGGAGATAACCTTAAAAAAATTTCGGACGAACCGTTTCAAATTCCATGGTGGTACAGAAAGACCTTTGAGATAGGAAAGGATAAAAACGGATCGTTTTACAACCTTTCCTTTGAAGGCTTAAACTATAAAGCCAATGTTTGGCTGAACGGCAGCTTGATTGCATCGGCTGATACGATTGAAGGTTGTTTCCGGATGTTTAATCTGGACGTCACCCAATATTTGCAGTCCGGTACAAATACCTTAGCTGTTGAAGTTATCCCTCCCAAAAAAGGCGATCTTACTATTGGTTTTGTTGATTGGAATCCATGGCCGCCGGATAACAACATGGGATTGTGGCGACCTGTAAAACTGATCAAAACAGGGGCGGTAGCTGTAAGTAAGGTTTTTGTTAAACCGTGGTTGAATACCGAAACACTCACCGAGGCCACACTTACCATTTCGGCTCAACTTGTCAATAATTCGGATAAAGCAGTTTCGGGGCAGGTGGAGGCCAACATTGAAGGCATAGTTGTGAAACAGGAATACAGCCTGGAACCCGGGCAGGGCAAGGAAATACGTTTTAAGCCTGAAGGATATCCTGAACTGAACCTGAAAGATCCAAAAGTATGGTGGCCCAATAATTTGGGTGAGCCCAATCTCTATTCCATGGAAATTTCTGCCAAACTAGGGAACAGGGTATCCGACCAAAAGTCGGTGCGCTTTGGGATACGGGAAGTAGCCGATTATGTCAATGAGAAAGGGCATCGGGGATTTATAATCAACGGAAAGAAAATCCTTATCAAAGGGGCCGGCTGGGTCGATGATTTATTTTTGGATGATTCAGACCAAAAAGTAGAAGATCAGGTTCGCTATGTAAAACACATGAATCTGAATACGATTCGTCTGGAAGGATTTTGGGGAAATAATCAAAAAATTTATGATAGCGCCGATGAATTGGGCCTGTTGATTATGATCGGCTGGAGTTGTCAGTGGGAATGGGAAGGTTACTGCGGAAGACCGGAAGATAAATACATGGCAATCAAAACACCTGTGGAGATCAGCCAACATGCAAGAGCTTATATGGATCAGGTGGAATGGCTCAGGAATCATCCGAGTGTTTTCCTGTGGGTGTACGGCAGCGATAAACTGTTGGTGCCGGAATTGGAGACAAAGCTGAACGAGATGTTGACGGAGAATGATGGTACGCGCCCGATTCTGAATAGCTGTGGTTCTGCTGTCAGCGAGATCACGGGTAAAAGCGGTGTGAAAATGAATGGCCCCTATTCGTATGTAACGCCTAATTACTGGTATGTCGATAAAAGAAACGGAGGAGCTTTCGGATTCAATACCGAAACCGGGCCGGGCATTCAGCCTTCGCCCATCGAAAGTATTAAGAGAATGATTCCAAAAGAGCATTTATGGCCTGTCGACAGTATGTGGATGTATCATTTGGGCAGAAACGAATTCGGCAACTACAAACATTGGATGAACCCGTTTAATGAGCGATATGGCGAAGTTGATAATGTGGAGACTTTTGCATATAAAGCACAGATGGCCAATTACGAAGCCATGCGGCCCATGTTTGAAGCTTTTGAAGTAAACCGACCCGATGCAACCGGGGTGATTCAGTGGATGCTGAACTCGGCCTGGCCCGGAATGCTGTGGCAGTTGTACGATTGGTACCTGATGCCCAACGGAGCTTTTTATGCAGCCAAAAACGCCTGCCGCCCTTTGAATATTGTCTATAACTACGGTGACAAAAACATTTATTTGTCGAATGATTATTTAGAGGCGATTGATAATCTTACTGCTGACATCCGTGTTTTTTCGCCTTCAGGAACTGAACTTTTTACAAAAACTACGGCAGTTGAAATTGGTGAAAATCAGGCAAAGAAAATAGTGGAAATGCCGGAAATCAAAAATCTGCCCGCAACCTATTTTCTGGATCTTAGGCTAAAAAATTCGGAAAATGAACCCGTTGCAATTAACTTTTACTGGCTTTCAGCAAAGGAAGATGTTCTCGACTATAAGAATTCCACGTGGTTTGTAACACCCAATTCATCGTATGCCGACTTGACCGGTATTAATACTTTACCCGAAATTGAAATCAATGTGGATCACGTATTCGAATCCAAAGGAGATACTCTTTGGGTAGACGTAAGCCTTGAGAATCCAGGCGGTCAATTAGCATTTTTTGTTGAACTGGCTATAAAAGACAAAGAAAGCGGAATGACAATACTCCCCGTATTTTGGGACGATAATTACGTTTCTTTATTACCTGGCGAAAAAAGGAAAATATCTGGTTACGTATTTAAAAAGGATATGGGAACGGAAGAACCGGTACTGAGTTGTAAAGGATGGAATACAAAACATGAGTAAACTTACAAATGGAAGAAAAGTGAACTTAATTTTATCAAAAGTGGAATAGATTGAACCTGTTTTCCTGAATATTAAATACCAGTAGTTTGCCGCTTAAAACCTCTCCGTATCCGGTAACGGTTTTAATTATTTCGTTGGCTTGCAGGGTGCCAGCAATGCCCGGTAATACCCCGATTAAACCTATTTCACTTTCCGTGTACGTCCCATCTTTAGGGACACTTGGGAATAGTTTACTAAAAGCGGGGCCACCCCGGTAATTAAAAACACTTACCTGTCCCTCGTAATTTAGCACCGATGCAAAAGCCAGCGGTTTATTCATGAGGGCCGAATACTTTCCAATCAGTGCACGTGTTTCATAATTATCAGTGCAATCGGCAATTACATCAAAATCATTGATCAAGTTACCCGCATTTTCTTCGTCGATCCGGGTATCATAAATGATAATATCGATTTCGGGGTACAAAGCCTTTAGTTTACTGGAAGCAAGTACGGCTTTTTTTTTGCCTACTTCGTCAGCGTTGTACAACACCTGGCGCTGGAGGTTTGAAATGTTTACCACGTCGTTGTCTGCAATTCCGATGGTGCCAATGCCCGCAGCAGCCAGATAGATTAGTAACGGACTCCCAAGTCCTCCCGCACCAACAACCAGCACCCGTGCGTTTTTTAGCTTTTCCTGTCCGGTTTTACCAATTTCGGGTAACGAGAAATGGCGGGTAAAACGTGTAAAATCTTCTTTGTTAAGCTTTTTCATGACGATGTTCGTGATGTTGTTCGTGTCCGTTGGTTACACAATCGCAATTCTGCCCCCATTCGCTGGTCCCATCAGTAAAAAATTCATGTTTCCAGATTGGTACTTCATTTTTTACCCTGTCGATAATAAAGCGGTTGGCATCGTACGCTTCTTTACGGTGCCCGGCTCCTGTAATCACCACCACGGCACAGCCTGAAATTTCAACTTTCCCCAGACGGTGAACACATGCTACATGGTTCAGTTTAAACCGCAATTTTGCTTCTGCCAGAATTTCGGCAATCATCTTGTCGGCCATGGGTTCATAAGCTTCATATTCGAGATGTGTAACTTCGCGGCCTTTGTTATTGTCGCGAACTTCGCCACTGAACAGCACCACCGCACCGCTGTTTGGATTGCGGAAACCATCAAAGAGAGTCCGGTAATCGATATCGTTATATTGTAAATGCTTCATAAGGTTTGATTTTTAACCTCCGCTGGAAGGCGGTATTAGAAAAACAGTATCAACTTCTTTTAATGGACTGTCGGGTGCCACGAATTGTTCATTTACTGCAATACGGCAACTTTTAAGTACTTCGCCGGCTTCTGGATTGATTTTTGCCAATGCTTCCAAAATAGACTGGTAGCTTGAGCCAACTTCAACTTTTACTCCGGTTTTACTGCCAAAATATTTCCGCAAGCCTGCAAAGCAGACCACTTGCACTGTCATCTGTTCCATATTATCCTCCTATATTTCTCATTGATAATTCACTTCCATGAAATTTTACCGGCTGTTTTAATCTTAGTAATCCGTTCAGTTTCTCAGCCAGCTTTTCGTCGTTCGATAAGTAGGGGGTTAACTTTTCTCCGTGTGAGTTGCTCAGACAACCATAAAATTTGCCGTTGCTGTCCATCCTTAATCGGTTGCAGTCGTGACAAAAGGGTGTCGACTCGTTGGCAATGATGCCAAAAAGACCCCCGTTTGAAGCCTTCCAGTAATGAGCCGTTTCAGCTTGTTTTCGTGGAAGTGGTTCAATTTGATATTTCTTCTGGATAGTCTCCAGAATTTCCTTTTCCGAAAAGAAATGATTGTTGTCGGAATGATATAAATGCCCCATTTTCATCAGCTCGAGATAGCGTATTTTTACACCCAGCTGAGTGGCATATTCAAGCAGTGGGATAATTTGCGACTCATTTTTTCCACGCATAACAACTGCATTCAGCTTTACATTCATTCCGGTGTCCACGGCAGCTTCAATCCCTTCGAAAACACGACTTGTATTCCCAAATCGTGCAATCCGGTTAAAGACCTCCGGTTCAATGGCGTCCACTGAAATATTAACGGATTTCAAACCGGCATCCACCAGCTTTTTGGCTTTTTGTTTCAGGTAATAGGCGTTGGTGGTAAGGCGTATGTCTTCGATTCCGAGATTACGGATTTCTCCAATTAGTGGAATCAGATTCCGGTACAACAAGGGTTCGCCTCCGGTTAAACGAACACTTTTCAGTGGGTTCAAACGATGAACTGCTTTGATTTGTCGGACAAATTCATCCAGGTCGAGATGTTTATCTTTATGAATTTCCGGAAATGAATGGCCATTTAAATCAGTAAGATCTTCGCTTACGCAATACACACACGAAAAATTGCAGTCGTTGATCAAACTGACCCGCAGTTTTTCAAATCTTCTTCCCAGATTATCCTCTATTCTGATCATGCTTCAATAAACCGCAAAAAGGACGTTTTGTTCAGCAATAAAAGGCATTTTAGTCTTATTTGTTCAAGATATTTCCTGGCTGGAAACGGAAGCAGTTTTAATTCCTATCCTGGCATAAGGGGAAAAAAATCTTCTTACAGAATTCATTAATCAATGTCATAATGATTATTTTTAGCAAGTACTACACTAACTAAATCTTTGAAAAACCGGGTTCGTTTTTTCCTTCTCCTTCTGCCAATTATTGGCTTCTCGCAGGAAAATAATAACAAGCCTGGAAGTGGGATTAACTTTAGTATTAACTGCAACGGAATTGCTCCCATTCCAGCTTTTTCACTTGGCAAACCAGCAGCAATGGCATCCGCCAGCATTAAAATAGGAAGGTTGGGTTACAGCCCAACTTTGGCCTATGCTCTGGATATAAAACCCTGGTACATCGACAACTGGTTTCATTACAGGGTGGTTTTACGGCCAAAATTTGAATTAAAGGCCGGAGTTAATTTCTGTACTATTCTGACCAATTTCAAACTACCTGGTGCTTTTTTATATCAACTACGATGGAATGAATGATGGTCTGTGCTTTTCACCAACGTTTTCGATAACACCGAACAAACTGCCCTTATCGTTATTTTTGCAGGCAACACAGGCTATTTCTTCAAATATTCCTGATCTGCAGGTATTCCGATGGAACGTAGGGTTGAGTTATTCATTGTGAATTTGCTTTGTGCATTCGTCACCCTTTTTAGACGAAGAAATGTTGCTTGTATTGTTATTTGCAAAAGCAAATTGTAAATTAGCTTCCGCTAAACCAATAAAATAAATCAAAATGGAACAAAAGGATCTTTCACATAACATCAAGCGCCGCGATTTTATCAGAACCGGGGCAGGCTTTGCCGCTACTACTCTTTTTATGGGCTTGGGCGCCTCGAAATTGTTTGGGGCAGGCCGCAGCGTGGCAACAAGTATCATCGAATCTGTAACGCTGAATAACGGAGTGAAAATGCCGCGTCTGGGATTTGGAACCTTGTATCTGACTGATGAACTGGGAGTAAATTGTGTTTCCGATGCCATTTCGCTGGGTTATCGTTTAATTGATACAGCCACCGTTTATGGAAACGAAGCGGCAGTGGGTGGCGGAATTAAAAAGAGCGGTATCGACAGGAAAGAGCTTTTTGTAACCTCAAAAATGTGGGTGGATGATTATGGATACGATACTGGCAAAAAGGCTTTTCAGACTTCGCTTGACAAACTGGGCCTCGATTACCTTGACCTTTACTTGCTACACCGTCCGCGTGGCGATGTAAAAGGAGCATGGAAAGCAATGGAAGAATTGTATAAAGAAGGCCGTATAAAAGCCATCGGGATCAGCAATTTCGAAGCTCATCAGATCGATGAACTGCTTTCTTATGCGACAGTGAAACCGGCGGTCAACCAAATTGAAACGCATGCATTTTTCCAGGAAGAAAAAGCACGTGGTGAACTAAAAAATTACGGTATTCAGATGGAAGCCTGGTCGCCATTTGCTCAGGGCCGTAACGGACTTTTTACCAACAAAGTGTTGGCCGAAGTAGGTAAAAAATACAACAAAACCAATGCACAGGTAAGTTTGCGCTGGCATTATCAGCGTGGCATCGTCGCCATACCGCGGACATCGAAAAAGGAACACATGATCGAGAACCTGGATATTTTTGATTTCGAACTCAGCGATGCTGATATGAAGACCATAGCGCCGCTTGATCTGAACATTACACAGTTTCCTGAATGGGAATAAAAAAGTTCCTGGAATAACCGACGTAACAGGAAACTCCTGTTTTCGTATGCAAGGCAAGTGAACCAATTGCTTGTCTTATTTGTTTGGCACACTATATTATCAAGTATAAAACCGACTAAAGAATTTCTAATTATGGCAGTTTTCAATTTAAACATTAACAAAAAACAGTACCAGGTGGATGTAGATCCATCCACCCCGATGTTATGGGTGCTTCGCGATCATTTGAACCTGGTGGGAACCAAATATGGCTGTGGAATAGCCCAATGCGGAGCTTGCACTATTCATCTGAACGGGAAAGCCGTGCGTTCGTGCATCACTTTCGTTGATTCGATTGGCGACAAGGAAATCACGACGATTGAGGGACTATCGGAAAATGGCGAACATCCGGTTCAACAAGCATGGCTCGGGCACGATGTGGCCCAGTGTGGATATTGCCAGCCCGGACAGATCATGACCGCTGCTGCATTTTTAAGTGAAAACCCACATCCAAGCGATGAGGAAATTGAAACCGCGATGAATGGTAATATTTGTCGTTGTGGTACTTACACCAGAATAAAAGCAGCTGTTAAAACTGCCTCCAATTCGTAATCGTTTCAAAGTATCTAATTTAAAAACAGGTAAAAATGACAATCGTAAAAACAACCTATAACCGACGTTCCTTTTTGAAAAGTTCGCTGGCAGCCGGTGGCGGACTGATGATCGGTTTTAGCTGGATAGCTTCAGCATGCAGCGTAGATACGCCAAAAGGAATAGTCATTCCCGATGAATGGTTCGAAATAAATGCCTATTTGAAAATTGGTGAAAACGGCGTTGTTACCATTTTTTCTCCGAATCCCGAGATTGGACAGAACGTAAAAACTTCGATGCCAATGATTGTAGCCGAAGAACTCGACGTGGATTGGAAGAACGTATTAGTAGAACAAGCAGCACTTGATACATCAAAATATACCAGACAGTTGGCAGGAGGTAGCGACTCGATCCGAACTACGTGGTCGGCGTTGAGGATGGCAGGTGCCTCTGCCCGAACTATGTTGCGTGGGGCAGCGGCCAAAGAATGGAATGTTCCGGTGGAAGAAGTGACAACCGAAGCTGGATTTTTGAAGCATACCCCAAGCCGTAAAAAAGCAGGATACGGAGAATTTGCTTCCGCTGCCGCCGAAATTCCTGTTCCCGAAAAAGTTGAATTAAAAGAGCCGAATAATTTTACGATTATCGGGAATTCTAAAAAGAATGTGGATGGGCTTAAAATAGTTACTGGCAAACCTTTATTTGGCCTCGATTACAAAGTGGATGGAATGCTGTATGCAATGATTATTCATCCACCGGCATTCGGAATGAAATTGAAATCGTATGATCCGAACGAGGTAAAAAACATGCCGGGGATCAAAGATGTATTTACACTGAAAACATACAACGACGATTATGAAAGACAATGGTCGGATGCCATTTCATTTAACGAAATGGTCGCTATTGTCGGGAACTCAACCTACGAAGTGTGGAATGCCAAGTTGATGCTAAACGTAGAATGGGAACCGTTTAAAGAACAGAAGTATATGTCAGCAGGCTGGGGTGGAAATGCGAATGAGGTTAACGTGCCTGCAGGTCTGGAAAGTACTGAAGGTCATATTGCAAAAATGAAAGCAGCGGCTGCAAAGCCGGGCAGGATTGAAAGAAGGGATGGAAACCCGGAAGAAGCATTTCGAAAAGCAGCTAAAGTATTGGAAAGGACATATACTGCACCTTTCCTGGCGCATAACCCAATGGAACCACAAAACTTTTTTGCCGATGTAAAAGAGGACAGCGCCGTTGTGGTTGGCCCGACCCAAACCCCGGAACCCATGCAAAAATCGGTAGCCGACCGGCTTGGATTGCCGCTGGACAAAGTTAAAGTTGAAATGACCCGGATGGGTGGAGGTTTTGGTCGTCGCCTGTATGGTCATTTTATGGTTGAAGCAGCTGTTATTTCCCAAAAAATGAAGGCGCCAGTCAAACTGGTGTACACCCGTGAAGATGATATGACATTTGGTATTTACCGCCCGATGTACCACGCGGTCTATCGCGCTGCTTTTGATAAGGATAAAAAACTCACTGCATTTCATGTAAAAATGGGCGGAGTTCCCGAAAATGCTCTGCATGCCAATCGTTTTCCGGCCGGAGCACTTGATAATTACCTGGCTGAAAGCTGGGCCATTGATTCCAATATCAGTGTTGGGGCCATGCGTGCCCCGGGATCTAATTTCAATGCAGCAGCAGAGCAATCATTTCTGGATGAAGTTGCGGAGGAAATGGGAGTCGATCCTATCCAGTTTCGTCTCGATTTGTTGAAACGCGCACAGGAAAATCCTGTTGGCGAACGCAACGATTACGATGCAGCCCGTTATGCCGGAGTACTTGAACTGGTTCGTGAAAAATCTGGTTGGGATACCGATTCGGCAGGGAAGAACCGTGGAGTGGCTGCCTATTTCTGCCATAACAGTTACACCGCACAGGTGGTTGATCTTGTATTGGAAAATGGTGAGCCCAAAGTGGAGAAAGTGTTCAATGCCAACGACTGTGGAATAGTGATAAATCCGGATGCAGCGATCAACATGACAGAAGGCTCGGTGGTAGACGGTATTGGAACCGCCATGTTTGGCGAACTGACCTTTAACCAGGGCGAGCCTCAGCAAAACAACTTCGATGGTTATCGGATGATACGACACGCTGAAGCCCCTAAAAAGATAGAAACTTATTTTGTTGAGAACGATATCCACCCAACGGGAATGGGCGAACCACCTTATCCACCGGTAATGGCTGCTTTGGCAAACGCACTTTACAAAGCAACCGGAACAAGATATTATCATCAGCCTTTTGTAAAAAATAGTTTCGGTAGTTAGCGTAAAATAGCGTTATGAAACCGATGGACAGGACTTTCTTAATAAAGGAAGCCCTGTTCTCTTTTAAAACCACTACGACACTCACATTCATCCTTTTCCGGTTTGTTTTCGTCGCAGAAGTTTGTTTTTTATTTGCCGGCGATTTATGTTTGTTCGTGTTCAGGTAATTAGAAAACAAAAAGTATTCATTTTAAAAATTTTCAACCTGAAAAATCTTGAAAACGGCGAGTATGCTTTGATACTTTCGAGGAATGGAGAAAGAAGTGAAAGCACTCTGATAAAATCGCAAGAAGAAATACAGGTAAACAGCGCAAATAAGATTGTACCTCCATTCTTTGCTTTTGAGGGGGAGAAATTGGTAATGAGCCATTTGAATTTTGAGAAGGAAGCGTATCCGCTCGAAATTTATGGGAAAGAAGGTTTGGTTTATCCAGGTTCGGTTAATCAAAAAGGGCCGCTTAGCGCCTTGTTCAACTTCCCGAAAATGGAACTGGGAAATTATGAAGTGGTAATGAGTTCTTTAAACGATTATTTTAATAACCGTTTTAAAAAATAAGGTAAATTTGTAAGTGGTTTTCGTTAGTTAGTGAGGGGCGGGTCAGGAGCCAATTCTTATTCAAATCTGCGGATGTTTATCTTTGGAAAGCAGAAGAAATTGAGCCGGTTGCAGCTCCACACTTTTTTTTCAACAGCCAGAATTATAATTTTACAGGTAGACATTTCGTAATTGGGCAAAAGAATGCTTAATTTTAAGCTATGACTCACGAAATAAAACAATTATTTGAAACCCTGACTGCCTGGCAAAAAGCAGGGAAAAAGGCAGTTTTTGTTTCCGTTGTGGCGCTCGATGGAACTTCCTATCGCCGGCCAGGTGTTCGAATGATCATCAGTGAAGACGGAGAGATGGCAGGCGCCGTTAGCGGCGGTTGTGTAGAGAATGAAATCAACCGCCAGGCGCAGAGCGTATTCAGGAATGGCAAAGCAAAAATTATGACCTACGACGGTCGTTTGCGGATTGGCTGCGAAGGGATCATTCATATTCTTATCGAACCCGTTTTTCTGAGCGCTGAACTTTTTTCTGAATTTAAGGAACAGGTCAAAAACCGCCAACCTTTTAAAATCGAAAGCTGGTTTAGCCAGGAAGTCGGAGAGTATGAGAATGCGGGATCAGCTCTTACTTTGAAGGGGAAAAAGTATGCACTTCATTCTTCTTTCAATATTAAGGAAGCTGAAACACAGGAATGTTTTTCACAGGATTTCGGGCCGCTTTTTCAACTCTATATTTTTGGCGCCGAACACGACGCGGTTCATTTAAGCCAGGCTGCCTGTTTGCTGGGTTGGGAAGTTACAGTTGTTGCTTTGTCCGACGAAGCCAAATCCTGTGACTATTTTCCGGGTGCAAATGCTTTGGTTACGCCTGCATACGATGAGGTCAATGGCTTGAAAATCGATGATCAAACTGCAGTTGTACTTATGACGCATAGCTTTAACAAGGATGTTCAATACCTGATGGCTTTAAAAGACAAGCAAGCTGCTTATCTTGGATTATTGGGGTCTTTTAGCAGAAGAGAGCGTGTGCTTTCAATGGTACTGGATTATATGCCCGAAATGCCTATTGATTTTCTGCAGCAGATACACGGGCCAGCCGGTATTAATGTTGGCGCTGAAAGCGCTTCAGAAATAGCAGTATCCATTCTTGCAGAGATTTTAAGTGTGGTCCGCAGGCAAAAGCCGGTACCGCTTCGCGAGAAAGAAGGTTCTGTTCATGGGTAAAATTCCAATTATTCTTTTGGCGGCAGGCAGTTCCTCACGAATGGGGCAGCCAAAACAGTTGCTTCCGTGGGGTAAGCAAACGCTTATTGAATACCAGGTGGAGAAACTTCGGCAAACTGGAAATCCTGTTTATGTAGTACTTGGTTCGTCTTCCGAACAAATACTTCCTCTTTTGAAGAAATACCCGGTAAAAGTTGTTCTTAATCCTAAATGGAAAGAGGGAATGGGAACTACCGTGGCTGCCGGAATCAAACAGGTTTTAGCCGATTTACCAAATACAGATGCGGTCATTTATACCTTAATCGATCAGCCTTTGGTTACCGCTGCTCATTTGCAAAAGTTGACCGACTCGTTCACTCCGGGACAGGAGCAGATCGTAGCCTCATTTTCAGTGAAGGGTTGGCTTGGCGTACCTGCTTTGTACGATGCATTTTATTTTCCGGAGTTAAGTAATCTGAATGGCGAACATGGCGCCAAAAGCCTTATAAAAAAATATGATCCAAAAGTAATTCGGGTAGATGCAAACGACCTTCTTGACGATATGGATACCGTGGAAAGCTACCAGCGTCTTTTAACAAAATATTTGAATTTTTACTTGTCGTAAATCCCATTGACTTCTTCACTGATCACCATTATTTTGTTGAAATCGGGCAAATGCACCACTTCCGGAAGAACAGTTGTTCCAAAATCGATATAAACCAGTTTTTCATTTTCTGATTCATTTTTGATCACGTGCGCACCTTTTTCTCCGGTTGGAAACCCAATTACATCGCCTGCTTTTACCGGAAGCTCGCCATCCAATGTGCGAACCACACCTGTTCCGCTGACGATGTAAAAAACTTCTTCGTTGGCTTCGTGGTAATGATATCCGTAAGCGTAATTTCCTGGCTCTACTTCCACAAAATTGGCACGGCATTTTCCTGTTTCTTCATCCGGGATGATGGTTTTTACTGTAAATTGGTTTCCGTCTCTGTCGATTAACTGGCCTTCAAGGCTGTTCAGATTTTTTACAAGTAGATTTTTCATGATCGTATAAATTATTACTGATTATTTTACTTCAAATTTCGGGGTTTGGAAGCTGGCCTGCAAATGGGTTTGTTCCTAACTTCGCGGTTAGAAATATTGTTTTTCAGCGGTTTATGTTATAAAATTTATTGAAAAAAGATTAATCTTTTTAGGTCGCATAACATTCGATACATAAAATAACTCTCCAAAAGAGATTATTTATTAGTTTCGCACGCAATAAAACATGGAAATGATGCGGACACTTGATCCACTTTACCCAACCTGCCCTATCCGGAATATCATAAACAGAATGAGCGATAAATGGTCGCTCTTGATTCTGAGTACGCTGAGCAAAAATGGAACAATGCGATACAAAGAGTTAAACGCACGAATCCCGGATATTTCGCAAAAGATGCTTTCAAGTACATTAAAACGACTTGAACAAGACAAACTAATCAACCGAAAAATGTATCGTGAAATTCCACCCCGCGTAGAGTATTCACTTACGCAAACCGGGAAAGAATTTATGCCTGCAGTTGATATGATGGTGGAATGGGCGTTGAAAAATTTTGAAGTAATAACCGGTAACTGATAAGTTCAGTTGAAGTTGTTTTATTGGCAATCGCTTAATGAATCTTTTGAATAGCGCCTTATTGTGAAGTGTAATTAGCTCGAAGAACCGTTTGCGGTTCAACTTAAAAATGGAAATGAAATGAAACAAAATACACGTTTGATCCTGGTGGGAGGGTTTCTTGGAGCCGGGAAAACCACGCTCCTTTCCGAAATTGCCGGAAGACTAATGACTGATGGAAAGAAAGTTGGCTTGATCACCAATGACCAGGCAGCCGAACTGGTCGACACGGCTTTCTTGTTAAAAACAACACAGAATGTAGCCGAAGTCAGCGGCAGTTGCTTTTGTTGCAACTTTAACGGATTTATCGATTCGATACGTGATGTTGGTGAACGGTCTGATGCTGATATTCTGATTGCCGAACCGGTAGGCAGCTGTACCGATCTCTCTGCAACGATTGTCCAACCCATTAAACGGTTGTATGCTGATGAACTCCTGCTTTCTCCCTTAACTGTTTTAGCCGACCCGTTTAAACTGGAGGATATCCTGAACGGCGGAACAGCCGGCCTGCATAAAAGTGCAGCTTACATCTACAAAAAGCAGCTTGAAGAAAGCGATATCATCGTTATAACCAAAACCGATACGATTGAAATGGCCCGGCTGGATTTTTTAAAGGAAAAGACGAAAACATTTTTCCCTCATGCTGAAGTAATGGCTGTAAGTTCAAAAACCAGCGAAGGTGTTGGCGAATGGTTAAGTTACGTGCTGGCCAATTCAAATTCAAAAGACAAAACGATTGAAGTTGATTATAAAACCTATGCCGAAGGTGAAGCTGTTTTGGGGTGGTTAAATGCAACTGTCAGCCTTCGTGGAGATCAAATTGACTGGGATAAATTTGCAAAGCGCTTTTTGAATGAAATAGGTCAGCGGGTGAAAAGCATGAATTTGAGCGTTGGCCATATAAAAATTATGCTTCAGAATGGATCGAATTTCCTGGTTGGAAATATTACCAACGAATTGGGGAATGTTGAAACCAGGGGAAGTGCAGGCAATTCAGATCAGGCACAAATCATCATCAATGCCCGTGTAGAACTTGCTCCCGGCCAGCTTGAAATTTTAGTCAGTGAAAGCCTAAGGATAACCGCGGTTGATCAGGTCAAAACCGGGATTCTTGCCTGGAAATGCATTAGCCCGGGTTACCCGAATCCAACCTATCGGTATATCAGAAATATGTGATTGACGAAAACGGTAATCTGCTTGGAATTGCAGATACTAAAGATTCTCCATATTCTGATAAAGTATTGTGGTTCAAAAAAATAAACCGGGTTTCTCAGGAAAGAAAGAAATGAAAAAAGGATTCCAAACGGCGGCTACCAAATGGAATTCTTTTTTTACGCCAGTCAACAGGCCACTCCCGGGTTTAAACAATATTACATTGCAAGGTTGAAGCCAGAAACCCCAACCTGTGGTTTATTCCCCCGTGTGTCTTCATTTTTCAGATTAATCCGCACCTGTTTTTCTTCTCCCGGCATCAGCGAAAAATAATTGTCGCTGTAAAAAACCGGAAGCATCCGTTCGCCTTTGTCATCCGTTACTTTTAATCGAATCATCAGGAGCGGAGTGTCCGAAGTATTTTTGATATTGGTTGTTAACAGCCATGTTTCTCCTTGCTTTTCTAACTTGGCGCTAACTTCAGGTTTCACCTTTGGCAGATCATTTAAAGCCTGGTAATTTCCATCTTCTTTTCCACGCCAGTAAAAGTTCTCCGACAACAGTTTTTCTCCATCCATCAATGCAAGTTTAATAAAATGAACAGCAGAAAGCTGGTCTCCAAATTCAAGACGGAATGGTTGTTCGGTAGAATCTTCGTTACTGTTTACAGTAGCTTCCTTCTCCCATTGCACACTACCATCCATGTTCAATATTTGTGCCTTTACTTTCAGGTTGTCATGATTTCCGGCGCTGTAGTTCACTACTTCCACATCGTCGAAAACCGGGTTCCATTGCACATGGATCGGTTCTGAAGCTTTTTTACAACCAAAGTAGGCCGCAGTCGGATCAAAGTAGTAATCATAAGTTTGCCACACCATCGATGGCCATGCTGAATGGCTCATCCACAAAAGCATCCCTTTTCGGAACTGGCTTCTTCCTTCGAAAATACTTCGATAACCGTTGTAATTAATCCACTGTGCCAGCTCCGTAAACTGTTTGGCATCGTTGATCTTGCCAAAGGCTTTTTCAATGATTTCGTTAAACGAAGCAGCTCCCTGTGCACCTTCCAAACAATAATCGTGAATTCCCCACTCGCTGTTTTGTGGCCAGAGTTTATCGGCAGGAAGCATTTGAGCCATGCTTTCGTAGTTCATCACATTTGGCATTCCGCGTTCGCTGTGGAAACGGTTAAAACCATAAAGCAGGAAATAATCGCGCACCGGCAGCGCACGGTAAGGACCTCCACCGCTAACCACTCCTTGCGAAGAATGAGAAATATAGTGGATTCCGGGATGAAGTTCGGGTAACATGGCACGCAGTGCAGTGTCGATCACAGCGGGAGGATTGCCTTCGTTACGGCCACAGTACAAAGCAATCGACGGGTGATTTCGGATTCGTTTCACAAAATCGGCAGCGTTATCCATAAATAATTTCGGGTCATTCGGATCGGGGCCATCAGCGGGGTTAGCCAGCCAGAAATCCTGCCAAATCATTATCCCATGGCGGTCGCAGGCTTCGAAAAACTCGTCGTCGCCGGTTTGTCCCACCCAGTTTCGGATCATCGTAAAATTCATGTCGGCATGCAAGGCCACTGCAATATCGTATTCACGTCCGCGATATTCGAGGTTCGATTCCGGGAAACCCCAGTTGCCGCCTCGTCCGATAAAACGTCGGCCATTCACATACAGACTTAAAATTCCATCATTTTCATTGTGTGCCATTTCTCGCACCCCCGATTTAAATGTAACCTGATCAGACACACCATCAGCGGTTTCAAAACTCAATTCAACATCGTACAAATTGGCCATACCATAACCTTTAGGCCACCACAGTTTAGGTTGTTCCATGTGCAATTCAGGATGGCTACCCGGGCCGAGTTGAATGGTTTTACTTTCTTCTCCTGTTAAATTAACTGCTTCGCTAAATTCGATGCTGCCGTATTTGCCTTTCAATGTTCCTGAAACAGCTTCCGTATCGTGGTTTTTTAAGGTGATCTCGAAATGCAGGTCGGCAGAAGTTATATCCGGCAAGGGAAGGTCGGTACTTACAAACGGATCTTCAATGGTAACATTTCCGGAGGTAGTTAACGAAACATCGTTCCAGATCCCAATGTTTCTTCCACGGATGGTCGGAATCCAGTCCCAGCCAATCGAGGCATGGAATGTTGGGTTGTCGGCACCCAAAATGCCACCGTTTTTGTCCGGGCTGATTTGTGTTTGTTCTTTTACAATCCCGATATTATCATTCTTTTTGATTCGTACTGCCAGGCTGTTAGCCCCGGGTGATACCAGGTTGCCAACATCGAAAATTCCCCGGGTGAATGCGCCATCGATATTACCTGCTTTAGTGCCATTCACAAAAACGGTAGCTTTCCAGTTAATCCCATCGAAGTTTAGAAATAGTTTTTTCCCGATAAACGACACAGGTACATCAAACTCATTTCTATACCAGAAATCAGAATTAAAGAATGACTCGGAAATTTGTAATTGATTGTCTCCAACATTCGGGTCGGGTAAAGCGCCTGCATTCCAATAACTCACCAAAACAGTTGCCGGAACGGTGGCTACTAACCAGTTCTCGTCGTTAAACCCAGTTCCCGAAATTGCAGATCCCGTATCAAAGACTTCAGACGCGCGTTGAATTTTCCAGTTCCCACCCGAAAGCATTATTTTGTTGGCATAAGCTTTTGGAGTTGGGTGAGCTTGTACCGCCAGGCCACCGGTTCCCATCACTTCCATTTCACTCAGCACACAACCTTCACTTGCATCGGTAACGAGCAAGCGAACAAACTGCGCGGTAGTATTTTCATTGATCTCGATCTGGTCTGTTTTGTCCTGGTTAATTGGTACATCCACAAGGTCTTTCCAGTTGCTGGCATCATCCGAAATCTGGATTTTGGCAGTTACTGGTTTTTTCGCCCAATGTAAATTAACCTTATCAAATGTGCTTTTACTTCCCAAATCAACATAAACCCATTCATCTTTTTTCCCGGCCGGCATCCAGGCGCTGTTAAATTGATTCGACGGAGCCATGATCAAGCGGGTATCATTGTTATAAAAATCGAGATCGGTAAAAGTCCACGATTTGGCGCAAGCAGTGTTGATCGAAACCCGGTAATACCTGTATTTTGACCCGGGATTCAGATCAAAACCCAGATCGAGATTACGCGTGGGTTGTGGCATTCCGAAATTAAACGAGAACGAAGGCTTCGGCGCGTCGGGGCCGTTTCCGTAAGGACTTTGCATAAACGGATTGGCTGGCGCTTCGGTCTTTCCTTCCTTACGTCGTTTTTCCCTTTCTGCCATCATGCGTGCATATGGATTGGGGCGTTCGAAACCGGGCAGGTCCCGGCCTTTTTCGCTTTTAAGTACTACCCAGTTTTCACCGTCGTTGGAAACCTCGCACCTTAATGTGAACCCTTTGGCTTGATCCGGATCGTAAATCATGTTTCCTTTCAGCGTTAACTTGTTGGCCTCCGGGAGCTTATAATTTTCACTAAAAGCGATCTGCACAAAAATATCATTTCCCTGAACATCGTTAACCGTAACCCGGTTGTGGTCGAGCAACCATTCGCGCTCATTTTTTGGCAGCTCTCCCTGGCTGGTCGAAACGGAAATAGTAGCTGGTTCATCGGTAGTTAAAATTCCATCGCTTACCAATTGTCCGGTAACATTGTAATCGTAACTGCTCGATTGAAAAACAGTCCTGTTGCGGGCGATGTTGCGGTAGTTCGAAGCATCAGGTTTTAGGGCAGGTGAAAAATCTTCAGAAGGATTTCCGGGGTAAATCCCGATCCCCCGGCTTAAACTGTCATTGTTTCTTTTACACGAGAACGAAAAAAAAACGAGGATAGACAGAATTGTCAGGTTTAATTTAGTTTTCATATTGTTGGTTTAGCATGTTGTTATTTGCTCAAAGATACATATTTGATTACTATATTTGTAAACCGTACAATATGAAATATTCTAAACCTATTCAACCTATGAGAACCAATAAAATCTTATTTCTTTCGGTGCTTTTACTTTTAGCCGGAAACATTTTAGCTCAACAGTATGATAACTTTCGGGTTGCGATTTATTGTCGTGCCTACGAAGTGGAGAAAATGAAAGATCCGCAGTGGTTACAAAGCGCCTGGGACGACATTTCGAAACAACTTAAAGTAGATAAAATTTATTTGGAAACCCACCGCGATTTACTCATTGTTGATGGCGGAACCATCGAAAGCGCCAAGAAATTTTTTCAGGATAAAGGACTTAAAGTTGGTGGTGGAATCACCTACACCATCGACGAAATGAACAACTTCGAGACTTTTTGTTACACCAACCCCGAACAGCGACAAAAGGTGAAGGAGATTGCGGAGCACACTGCGCGTTATTTTGATGAATTCATACTCGACGATTTCTTTTTTACCAGTTGCAAATGCGATTTGTGTATTGCAGCCAAAGGCGACAAAAGCTGGACCGATTTCCGGCTCGAACTGATGAAAAATGCAGCGACTGATTTGGTAATAGGCCCGGCCAAAGCGGTTAATCCCAATGTGGAAGTTGTGATTAAATATCCCAACTGGCACGAACATTTTCAGGGACTTGGCTTCAACCTGCAAGATGAGCCGCCCCTCTTCGACGGAATTTATACCGGTACCGAAACCCGCGATCGTTCGTCGGACCAGCACCTTCAACAATATTTGGGCTATTCAATTTTTCGTTATTTCGAACACCTGAAACCCGGCAATAACCGTGGTGGATGGGTCGATACCGGCGGCTCAAATCCGCTTGATCGCTATGCCGAACAACTGTGGCTGACTGCTTTCGCAAAGGCTCCTGAAATTACTCTGTTTGATATTCGGCAAATGTTAATGCCCGTTAGAAAAGAAACGCGTTCGGCGTGGCAGGGTTCGGGAAATAGTTTTGATTTCGATGCGATGATGGACTCGTACCCCGATGATAACGGGGAAGTGAAATATTCGCGGGCTGCCGGTTATTCGCTCGAATTGGTCGACAAAGTATTGGGAGAACTGGGTAACCCGGTTGGGGTAAAAAGCTATAAACCGTTTCATTCGCATGGTGAAGATTTCCTTCAAAACTATTTTGGAATGATTGGAATTCCGATGGATATCGTTCCCGATTTCCCTGAAAATGAACCGATAGTGGTACTAACCGAAACTGCATCGTTTGATCCGCAGATTGTATCAAAAATTGAGGACCAACTAAAAAACGGTAATAATGTTTTGGTCACTTCGGGCTTTTACAAAGCCATGCAGGGGCGCGGAATTGAAAATATTGCAGAACTTAACGTAAGCGACCGGAAAGCCAGTGTAAAAGAATTTTCGGCTGGTTGGGGACCTGCAACTACGATCGAAAAGGAGATCATTATTCCACAAATTACATACTACACCAACGATTCGTGGGAACAGGTGTCGGCAAAAGATGACACAAATGGCTGGCCCGTTTTGCACGCGGCCGATTATTCGAAAGGAAAATTTTATGTGCTGACCATCCCCGATAATTTTATCGATTTGTACGCTTTACCAGAGAATGCCTTAACCCTGGTCCGGCAAATTACGAATGCCGGGATGAAAGTGAATCTGGAAGGTCCTGGCGAAGTCAGTCTGTTTATGTACGACAATAATTCTTTTGTTGTCGAATCTTTCCTTGATCATGAAGTGAGCGTGAATATAGTAACAGATTTAAAAACAAAACAACTCAAAGAAATTCCTTCGAACGAGGTATTAAAGGGCGCCGACCGGATTGCGCCAAGCTTTAGAAACCGGAAATCAATTGAAATGGTAGTTACTAAAACTCCGGTTGAACATACAGATACCGCATTTGTTTGCGACGATGTGGAGATAAATTGTACCGGGCCAAAACCGGCGCGCGGTTATTTTGCCAAACCGGTAAATGCCCCAAAAGGAACTTTACCCATTGTGCTGAATGTGCACGCTGCGGGAGTGAAAGGTTCGTGGTGTTTATCCCGGCCCGAAACTGCCTTGCGCTATGCAGCTATGGGAAAAGGGGCACTGTCGTTCGATCTGAATGCGCATGGCATGCTCAACGGACAACCACAGGAATATTACAACCAGCTTGAAGCAGGGGAATTGAATCGTTATTGGGAGATGGGTGCCGAAACCCACGAGGAGAATTACTTCCGTGGGATGTACCTGCGTTTATTGCGTACACTCGACTTTTTATGCCGCCAGCCCGAATGGGACGGGAAACGTATTTTGGTGACCGGCGAAAGGCAGGGGGCGGACAGGCGCTGGCTGCCGCCGGGCTCGATCACCGGGTGAGTGCAGCCGTGGCGACTGTTCCGGCTATGTGTGATTTTGGCAGAAAGCTGATTGGCGAAACCGATGGCTGGCCCAATCCTTTTGCTTTTCAGGATGATGAACAGAAAATGCTGGAAACTTATCCTTATTTCGATACGGCTCATATTTTAAAAGGCTCAAAAGCCGCGCTTGTTACCGAGATTGGCTTAATCGATTATACCTGCCCGGCTTTGGGGATTTATTCAGCCATTAATCAGAATAAAGCAGAGAAGATTACCCTGGTAACTCCATATCGCGGACATCAACTTGATCAGAAGCAGTTCCAGAAAGAATGGGAAGATAAAATCGACAAACCTAAAATGGAGTTTATCGGGAACTATCTGAAGTAAAACTTAGTACAATCAAATTTGGTCGCAGTATTTTATTAATTGGCAATTTGTTTTAATTTAGTGGATGCCAAATTCAATAATCTTATATCATGAAATTATTTAAACTTTTTGTTAGCCTTCTGGTAGTGCTCTTCTTGAGCGCGTGTTCCACAAATGAAAAAAGTGACGATAAACTATCCGTTCCTTACGAACAGTACAAACTTGACAACGGTCTGGATGTAATTCTGCACCAGGATAAGTCGGATCCGATTGTTGCAGTTGCCATTATGTACCATGTTGGATCGAATCGTGAAACACCGGGTAAAACCGGGTTTGCCCACTTGTTTGAACATATGATGTTCCAGCAATCGGAAAATGTTGGTCAGGATGAATTTTTTAAGAAAATTCAGTCGGCTGGCGGTACGTTAAACGGAGGAACAGGTAATGATCAGACTATTTATTTCGAGGTTGTTCCAAATAACGCACTCGAAATGGTACTATGGATGGAATCCGACAGGATGGGATATCTTGAAAACACGGTAACCAAATCAGCCTTCGCCAACCAGCAGAATGTGGTGCAAAACGAAAAACGCCAGGGTGTCGATAATCGACCCTACGGTTTTAACGAATGGATTATTGCGAAGAACCTGTACCCTGCCGGTCATCCGTACAGCTGGACAGTTATAGGCGAAATGGAAGATTTGTTTAATGCAACCGTGGATGACGTAAAGGCATTTCATTCAAAATTTTATGTTCCAAATAATACTACCATAGTTTTGGCAGGAGATTTTGAGATAGAAGATGTAAAACCATTGGTCGAAAAATATTTTGGTGAAATTGCTGCCGGAGAAGAAGTAAAAGACATGGAGCCTCAAACGGTAACACTAACAGAAACAAAGAAACTATTTCATGAAGATAATTTTGCCAAAACACCACAGTTAACCATGATTTGGCCAGCGGCTGAGGAATACAGCGACGATTCTTATGCCCTTAGTTTTTTGGCGCAGGTTCTTGGCAGCGGGAAAAAATCGCCTTTTTACCGGGTGATCGTGAAAGACAAAAAACTGGCTCCGAGAGCCGGGGTGTATAATAATTCGATGGAACTGGCCGGTCAGTTTACCGTTTCGGTAAATGCAAATGCAGGTACAAGCCTGGCCGAAGTTGAAAAGGCGGTTTTCGAAGCCATGCAACTGTTCGAAGAGGAAGGCATTACCGAAAAGGATTTGGAAAAACACAAAGCAGGTTTGGAAACACAGTTTTACAATGGAATTGGTTCGGTTTTGGGTAAATCGTTCCAGTTAGCCATGTATAACGAGTTTACCGGTTCTCCCGACTATATCGAAGAAGATATTGCAAAAATTAAAGCGGTTACCATCGACGATATAAACAGGGTTTATGAAAAGTATATTAAAGGGAAACCTTATCTGGCTACCAGTTTTGTTCCGAAAGGACAAGTTGATCTGATTGCTGAGAATTCGGTAGATGCCGGAATAGTGGAAGAAAATATTACCAGCGCAACAGAGGTTGATCAAGCAGCCGTTACTGAAGACGAAGTTATTGAAAAAACAGCCACCAGCTTTGATAGAACTCTTGAACCCGGGAAAGGTGCAGATCCGGAAATCACAGTGCCTGAAGTGTGGACGGCTCAAACCGAAAACGGGATGAAAGTTTACGGGATAGAACACAATGAATTACCGCTGCTGCAATATTCAATTGTTATTGATGGAGGTCATATTGCGGAACCAATTGAAAAGGCAGGCGTTTCAAGTTTTTTGGCCAGTATGTTAATGGAAGGCACAGCCAATAAAACTCCTGAGGAACTGGAAGAGGAGATTGATTTGCTTGGAGCCAAGGTAAGAGTTTCGTCAGGGAACGAAAATATATCCATATCAGTAAACTGTTTGACCAGAAATTATGAAAAAACGCTGGCATTGGTTGAAGAAATTCTGTTGCAACCGCGTTGGGATGAAGAGCAGTTTGATTTGGTAAAATCAAGAATGATCAACAATATCAAAAGAAATCAGGCCAATCCTAACTACCTGGCATCGTTGGCGTTTGATAAACTGGTTTATGGCGACAATAATATTTTGGCCATCCCGCCAGGAGGAACGCTCGAAACACTGGAGTCCATTACCATGGACGATTTAAAAGACTTCTACAGTAAATCATTATCTCCATCGGTGGCCACCATGCATGTTGTTGGTAAAATTGATAAGAGCAGGGTAGAAAAAGGGCTCAAAAGCCTTGCTGCTAACTGGAAACCATTCGATGTTGTTATTCCTGAAATCGCAGTACCACAGCTTCCCGAAAAATCGACCATTTATTTTGTCGATGTTCCGGGTGCAAAACAATCGGTAATTACTATCGGAAGCTACGCAGTTCCGAGAACATCGGAAGATTTTCAGCCGGCAACCGTGATGAATTACAAACTTGGCGGCAGTTTTAACGGAATTGTTAATTTGATTCTGCGCGAAGAAAAGGGGTATACTTATGGAGCAAGAACCAACTTTTCGGGTGGAAAAAATTACGGGACCTTCGAAGCAAGTTCAAGCGTTCGTACAACGGCCACGCAGGAATCGGTGCAGATTTTTAAAGACGAAATTGAAAAATACAGAAACGGAATTTCTGATGAGGATTTGCAGTTCACCAAAGATGCACTCATAAAATCAAATGCACGTGGTTTTGAAACACTGGGCGCGCTTCATTATATGCTTACCAATATCAGTTCGTATAATTTGCCATTCGACTATGTAAAAAGGGAGGAAGCATTTATTAAATCGTTGACTCGTGAAACACATAAAGAGCTTGCGCAAAGACTGTTGAAGCCTGATCAAATGTATTACGTGGTGGTTGGCGATGCGGAGACACAGCTTCCTGCATTAAAGAATATTGGATTAGGTGATCCGGTTCTGATGAACCTGTAAAAAAAGAGCCGTTCCTAATCCAGGAACGGCTCTTTTTTATAGTGGCAGTTTCTACAAACCGCTAAAGTCAACATTCTCGAATAATATTGACGGGGTCAGCCACGAAGAGCTGAGGTAAACATCGTTTCCAATTTCTCCGATGTCCGACCAAAGTGTTTTCATATTTCCGGTAATGTTCATTTCCGAAACCGGCTGAACGATTTTCCCGTTTTCAATCAGAAAGCCATCAATCCCGTATGAAAAATCTCCGGTGGTGCCGTTATGGTTTCCGCCGTTAAACCCGGTAACCAGAATTCCTCTCTTTACCGAAGCTACCAGTGCATCAAGGTCTTTGTTCCCAGTTTCAAAAACCAGGTTGGTAGTACTTCCGCTGGTGGGACCCATCTCCAGTTTCTTGCCATAATAAGTATCGATGTAGTACATTTTCAGCACGCCTTTGTCAAAGACTGTCCGCTTTTTCGTAGCCAGTCCTTCGCCGTCGAACAATCGCGAACCGCGGCCTCCCACAATAAAAGGATCGTCGGTGAGTGTAAGTTTTTCAGAAACCACCTTTTCGCCGAGTTTATCGATCAGGAATGAATTTTTTTGCTGAATTTGTGCCCCGTTCAAAGCATTGATCAACGGGCTGAACAGCCGGCCTACCTGTCGGTTTTCCACAATCATTGGCATGGTGCCCGATTTGATTTTTGTTTGTCCGATTCTGCTCAACGCTTTTTCAAGGGCGATTTTTCCACTGCCTTCTTTAACAAGATCGGCGTATTTGATGGCGCTTTCATTCCATCCGGCTTCGGGTCGCGCATCGCCACCTTTTACCGATACCGAAGTGTAAACCCCAAAAACCGAATTGGCATTGTCGCCTTCAAAACCGTTACTGTTTACCATCACACGTTCGTTCAGGTTATCGAAATAACTGGCTGAAACCGAAATGATGCGCTCGTCTTTTCCAAGCGCTTCTTCTTCTGCTTTAAACGCCAGGTCGATTTTTTCCTGCGGGTCAACTTTGTCGAAATCCTTATCAATCGAAGCAAGGTCCATTCCGTCTCCTTTGTAATATAAGTCCGGGTCGGGGAGTGTGCGAAATTTGTCTTCTGCCAGAAATTTGGTTCCTTCAATGGCTTCTGAAATAAAATGCCCAAGCTCTTCTTTTTTCATCCGGTTTGTCGAGTGGGACGAATATTTTCCATCAACGAACAAACGGATGGACAGTCCGCTTTGGATCGCCTGTTCCAGTTTGTCTATTTTCTGGTCGCGCACTTCCACACTGCTGCTTTTGCTGTTGGCAATGCTCACGCTTACTTCCTGTGCCCCATTTTCGAGTGCATGGTTCATGGCCCACCTGGCCAAAATATATTTTTCTTCTTTTGTCATTTTTCTCTTTTTTTTAATAAATATCAACTTTAATTCTCCGTTTTTCATCCCCCACGCTCCTTTGTCGCGCTTCCCCCTTCGAAGGGGGATTGAGGGGGATGAGAAGTCTGTTAACACAGTACTTGTCATACACTGATTACGCATTTGTTCCTCCCACGGTCATTTTTTTCACCAGTACAGTTGGCAGTCCCAATGTAACCGGAACCGACTGTCCGTCTTTTCCGCAGGTCCAGGTTCCGCTGTCGTTTTTATAGTCGTTGGCGGCCATGGCAATGTCGGCCAATGCCTGCGGTCCGTTCCCAACAATGTTAATGTCCTTGATTGGTTTGGTAAGTTTGCCTTTTTCGATTATGTACCCTGATTTTACAAAAAAGGTAAAATCGCCGGCACCGATTTTTACTTCGCCATTACTGAAATTATCTACATAAACGCCGTAATCAACCTGTGCGAAAATCTCTTCCACAGTGTGTGGGCCATTCTCCATATAAGTCGAACGCATGCGCGGAAGCGGCATGTTTCGGAATGATTCGCGTCGGCCGTTCCCGGTAGGTGCAACCCCGTAATGTTCGGCGCTGATCCGGTCGTGGATGTAGCTGTTCAAAATACCGTCTTTTACGAGGTAGGTTTTCTGAACGTCGTTGCCTTCGTCGTCGATGTTAATAGCGCCGCGGTCGTTTGGCAACGTCCCGTCGTCGATAATGTTAATGAAATTTTCGGCTACTTTCTTCCCCAGTTTGTCACTGAAGATCGAAGTTCCCTTGCGGTTGAAGTCGGCTTCAAAAGTGTGGCCAATTGCTTCGTGCAACAGAATCCCGGAGCCACCAGCCCCCAGAACAACCGGCATTTCACCGGCCTTTGGTTTGCCTGCTTCAAACAATATATTGGTTTTTTCAACCGCTTCGCCGGCGATTTCATCTACCAACGCATCGGTCATTACTTCAAATCCTGAACGGAACGAACGTGCCGAGTAGGCATTTTCAATCTGCCCGTCTTTTTCCATCACGCAAACTGCGCCTATACGCATCATTGGGCGATAATCGTAAGTCAGCCTTCCTTCCGAATTGTAAAAAAGAACATACGAGGTTTCGTCGCCCAAAAAAACATTCACTTTGTTTACCTTATCGTCAAGGCTAAAAACCTTGTCGTTGAGTTGCTGAACAAACGGAACTTTGTCTTTTATGGTTACGTCGGTCCAGTTTTGCGCAATGGGGTAAAAATCGGCCGGTAATTTTTCGCTTATGCCCACCGGAGCAAATTCTTTTGGCTGGTCGGCAATGTTAGCCGCCATTTTAGCAGCATTCAGCATTTCATCCATACCCAGGTTCTCGGAATAGGCAAAACCGGTTTGATCGCCTTTCAAAACACGAATGCCCACTCCAAAATCGACATTTGAAAAAGCACGGTTTACCTGCCCGTCTTCCAACGAGAGACTGTTCGTGATTTTATGTTCGAAAAACAGGTCGGCATAATTGCCCCCTTTACTCATAGCGGCTGCAATAACTTTTTGCAGCATTTCGGTAGAAACTTCAAAATGATCTAAATAACTTTTCACGTTGGCTGAAATTTGAACGTTTTGGCACGATTGCATAAATGTGGGAAGCACCATGCTTCCTACCGCAAACATACCACTTGTTTTAATAAAATCTCTTCTGTCTGGCTTCATCCTGGTTTTTTTATATTGATTATTCACTTTCAGTAATTTATGCAAATGGGTATCAAATTTATATGAAAAATTACAGAGTTTATTATTCCGGAACCGTTTAATCATTGCTTTTCACCCAACGGCAGGTCGAGGCTGTGGATTTGCAAAATTCAATCTGAGAAATCAATTTTTTTCATCTGACTACGAGAATTAACAAACATATTTGAATAACGGAGCTTGCTTATTTTTTATTTTATGCAAATTACTGGGAATGGGTGTAAAAAACAGGGGGCTTGCCAGGAAAAAATGTTATATCGCAGACAAGTTGTAAAATGAAGGTGACTCTTTCTTGAAAATATTAATGGTTTTTTGATGAGGGTATTTTATTTGATAGGGGTATCTGACAAAAATCTACTTTTAATGTAAAATATTTATTAATTTTTTACAATTTGTTACAAAAACGAAAATTTCGATTTCATAATCGCATATTTTTGTGGTGAACAGTTATAGAAAATTCATTTAATTATATAATTTATTACATTATGAGATCGAAATTGGAATACATTTGGCTGGATGGTACCGAACCAACACAGCAGTTAAGAGCAAAAACAAGATTAGCCGACAACTTTAGCGGTAAACTTGAAGATTGTCCGGTATGGTCGTTTGATGGTTCTTCGACCAATCAGGCCAGTGGTGGTTCTTCTGACCTACTTTTGAAACCAGTTTTTGTTTGTCCAGACCCGGATCGTAAAAATGGCTACCTGGTAATGACAGAAGTTTTGAATGCTGATGGAACGCCACACTCAACCAATGGTCGTGCTCATATCGAAGAAGAAGATGAAGACTTCTGGTTCGGTTTTGAACAGGAATACTTCCTGTATGATCCGCAAACCCGTCTTCCGTTAGGTTTCCCGGCAGGTGGGTTCCCGCTTCCTCAAGGGCCTTACTATTGTGGTGTTGGTGGTTCAAAAGCTTTTGGCCGTCAGATTGTTGAAGAACACCTTGACCAGTGTATCGATGCCGGTTTGAACATTGAAGGTATAAACGCTGAAGTAGCAGCAGGTCAGTGGGAGTTCCAGATTTTTGCCAAAGGTGCACACAGCGCCGGCGACCAGATTTGGGTAGCCCGTTACTTATTGGAGCGTACCGCTGAAAAATATGGTGTTGATGTAGAATGGCATCCAAAACCACTTGGCAAAGATCTCGACTGGAACGGTTCGGGTATGCACGCCAACTTCTCTAACGGTTTGATGAGAACCTGTGGTGACAAAAAAGTATTCGATGCCATTTGTGAAGAATTTGGAAAACATATTCCGGAACACATTGCTGTTTACGGTGCATACAACGATCATCGCTTAACCGGTAAGCACGAAACTGCTTCAATACACGATTTTAGCTACGGAGTTTCTGACCGTGGTTCATCCATCCGTATTCCTGTAGGAACGGTTGAGGGTGGTTGGAAAGGTCGTTTGGAAGACCGTCGTCCGGCTTCAAATGGAGATCCATATAAAATTGGTGCGATAATCATTAAAACAACACACAAAGCTGTTTCAAGAATGTAATTCAATTACATACGAAATAAAAAAAGCTGTCTGGTTAGGCAGCTTTTTCTATTTTATTACAACAGATTCACAAATATAAGTCGGGATGATGCCGGAACTTCCGATTTTTATGTTTGCCATTTCAGGTAAAGTGTTCCCGGATAAAACAAGCACCGTATCCAACCCGAATTTATTGCCTCCAATAATGTCGGTGGTGAGTGTGTCGCCCACCATGAGGATTTCATTGCGTTTAATGTCGGGAATGTCTTTTAATGCACGTTCGTAGGCAAGCAAAAACATTTGAGCATCGGGTTTCCCAAAACGGATAAATTTCTTTCCCAGGATTTGTTCAACCAAATCGGCCAAACCACCAATGGCCACTGAAATATCGTTTTTATTTACCGGGTAGTTTTTATCGGTGTTTGCAACAATAACAGTCATGTTTTTGTGGCGAAGCAGGTTGATCGTTTTATCAATGTCTTTATTCCAGTCGAATCCTTCATCGTCGAGAAAAGCAAATGATTTTATATGTTCCAGATTATTCAGGTCAACCTCGCTGATCGGAACCGTTTTTTGCCCGGCAGTTTCCAGATAATGAGCCGATTCTTTTGTTCCGAGGAAAGCCACAGCTTTGCCATTGGCCAGTTTTGTTTTAAAAAACTCCATCGCCAGCATTCCCGACGATAAAATTTTGTCGGTGGTAATACAGGTCAGACCTCTGTTCAGGTACCATTTCGATAATTCTTCGGGGCTGCGCGACGAGTCGTTGGTTAAAACATAGTAAGGAATTCCTTTCTCATCCAAATATTTGAAAGTGTTTTCAACGCCATCAATCAATCCCTGGTGGTTTTTTAAAACGCCAAAGGCATCGAAAAATACAGCTCTGTAATTTTTAACTACACTGCGGAAACTTATGGTTCGCATTCGATTTACAGTTTTAATGTTTTTAATATCTTTTCAACGCGGTAGTTGGCATCGAGTGCAGGGAAATACACTTCGTAAGCTTCCTTGATAAGCTTGTCGGAGTAATATCTTCGGAAGAAATAAGGCCCGTCCTTGATTACATAATTCAGGATAAAAAAGCGATAAGCTTCTTTTATCAGGCGAACTTCAGGTTCGCTAAGCGGGAAAATTCGGTGGTATTCTTTCAGGAAGATCATAAAACGTTCTTCCATCAGCGTATCAACAAGGTAACTAAAAACAGTGCGGTCGCCTAAATCGGAAACCACCCGGCTAAAAAAGTAAAAATCCATGACCCTCGACGACATTCGGAACCAATCGTAATCCCAGCGAGAAAAGATTTTTCCATCTCCGGTTATCGAAAAATTACCAATGTTCCAGTCGACAAAAACAGGGATGGTTTCTATTTCGGTGGTGTAATTCACCTTGTCGGCGTTGTTCAGGAAATTATCCGTGTGCCTCAGGATCATGTCTTTGTGCTTGGTTTCCATCGCGATTTCACCTTTGTGGATCGAACGTTTCAACCTTTGCATATCGCTGATTACGCTTTTCGACGACTGTGGCAGCTGGTTTGATACGTTGGTACATGCGATATGAAAACGGGCCAGCTCGCGACCAAGTTTTTTTATGTGCCGTTCTTCAAGGCGGCGTGGAAGCTTTTCACGAATCAAAATTGGGTTGTAAAAAACCACCCAGGCGCTGCGGTTCAGTTCGTGGTAACGATAAATAAAAAGCTCGTTTCGTTTTACCAGCGACTGCGCCAGAAACATCTGGTACGGATATTCCAGATTGTTTGCCAGGTTATTGATAATGATATGATCTTCGCGGAAATCCTCAAAATTTCCATATTCCGATAACTTGGCAAAAACGGGTTCGCGTTTGTAGAACGACACTTTGTACACATGGTTTGTAGATACCTGAGCACTCACATCGTAAACGCCTTTTATCTCGTGGCGGTCGCCGTCGAATTCCTTCCAGGCAAATTTTATAATCTGTGCGTAATCTAACTTTTGCATCTCAACTGTTCTTGGCCCTCAAAAATACGCTAAATAATTTCAAAATATCTTTTCAGTTCCCATTTCGGATCGGTGCGATCTACTTGCTGACATTCCCACTCGCGGGTTTTGGTAAAATGACCGACAAAAGCGTCGCCAAATAACTCGCGCGCCAGTTCCGATTGTACCATTTTTTTTGTGGCTTCTTCAAGTGTGGTGGGCAGCATTCCGTTTTTTTTATCGAGATAAGCGTTGCCACGGCTTGGTTCGCTGGTAAGCGGCAGTTGGTTTTTAATTCCGTACAAGCCTGCAGCCAGCGAAGCCGCCATTACTAAATAAGCATTTGTATCGGCGCCGGGAATACGTAATTCGACGCGGGTTGATTTTGCCTGCCCCGAAATTACACGTAACGAAGCAGTGCGGTTATCAATTCCCCAGGTCATTGTGGAGGGCGCCCAATCGCCGCCATTCAACCGGTTATACGAATTCGGGTTTGGGGCGAACATGGCTAAGATCTCTGGTAGGCAATGCATCTGTCCGGCAATGTAATGTCGCATTAGTCCACTCATTTGATTTGGGTCGTTGGCATCGTAAAAAAGGTTGTGCCGGTTTTCGGCATCCCACAAACTTTGGTGCAAATGTCCGCCCGATCCGGGTAACTGCGGGTTCCACTTTGCCATAAATGTGGCCATGTAATTGTGTCGGTATGCAATTTCCTTAACCGCAGTTTTAAACAGAATCGCTTTATCGGCTGCAGCCAGCACCTTGTCGCAGATTACCGTGGCTTCCAGAACGCCCGGCCCGGTTTCGGTGTGCATTCCTTCAAGAGGAATATCAAACCGAAGCAAGAGATCAAACAGGTCGTGAAAATAAGCGTGGTTCATCGAACTTCGTAACACCGAATAGCCAAACATTCCCGGTGTAATGGGTTGTAAGTTTCCGAAATTACCGGCGTGCAGATCATTGGGTGTCCCAATGAAATTGAACCACTCGAACTCCTGTGAAAAAACGGGGGTAAAACCCATTGCTTCGCATTGAGCTGCCACCCGTTTTAGTAAACTACGCGAACAAACTGCTGCTTCGTATTTTGGGTCAAAACTAAAATCGCCCAGGAAAAAAGGAATGTTATTTTCCCAGGGAATTCGCCTGAAAGTTGAAAGGTCGATGTTGGCTTTGGCATCGGGGTAACCGGTATGCCAACCCGTTAGTTTGCTGTTGTCGTAACATTTATCGCTACTGTCCCAGCCAAAAATCACGTCGCAAAAACCGAGTCCGCCATCCACCGAATCGAGGAATTTATCGCGGTGAATGTATTTCCCGCGCAACACTCCATCGATGTCGGCAAAAGCGATCTTTATCTTTTGGTCATCGTTTTGTAATATGTTGTCTATAATTTGTCTTCTATCCATTTTCTTCCTATTTCCTTGAAATCAGTCCCGAATTGCCTGCCGGCCAAAGAACGAATTCCATTCAGTAAATAATAAAGTAACCTATTTAAATCGTATGAAAAATACTGTATGTTTCAGTAATAATCAAACTACCAGTCGTATTCTCTCTTCTCAGAACTTTTGTCAGGAAGGAGGCCTTCGCTTAAAAACTATTCAAATTTATAATGAACCCCTGATATTTAGGTGCAGATTGAAAAATTTTATTAAATTTTGAAAACATATGTCCTGATTAAACTTAGTCGGAGGAGATATTTGTTAATTTTGAAATCAAACGAATACAGACTTAATTTTCAAAAGATGGCACAATTTAGATTTAAAGCACTGGAAGAGGTTTTGAACCGTCAACCGCTTGAGGTAGTTCGTGAGGAGAACCTGGTTTCGGATTATTACGGAATGATGGTTTTCGACCAGTCAAAGATGAAAAAATATTTGTCGAGAGAGGCCTACAAAGCGGTAACCGATGCAATTGAAAACGGAACAACAGTTGACCGAAAAATGGCCGACCAGGTGGCGCAAGGCATGAAAGCCTGGGCAATCGAGAACGGAGCTACACATTATACCCACTGGTTTCATCCACTAACAGACGGAACCGCTGAGAAACACGATGCATTTATTGTGCATGGGGCCGACGGGGGAGTTATCGAATCGTTTTCGGGCAATTTGCTTTCGCAGCAGGAACCCGATGCATCGTCGTTCCCGAGTGGTGGGATACGCCAAACTTTTGAAGCCCGTGGTTATACTGCCTGGGACCCGACTTCGCCTGCATTTATCAGCGAGACCACACTAACAATACCTACTATTTTTATTTCGTATACCGGCGAGGCGCTCGATTACAAAACACCGCTTCTGCGTGCTTTGCAAGCTGTAAACAAAGCTGCCACCGATGTGTGCCAGTATTTCGACAAAAATGTGACTTCGGTTCAAACCAACCTGGGCTGGGAACAGGAATATTTTCTGATTGATGAGGCACTGGTAATGGCGCGTCCCGACCTGGTACTTACCGGACGTACACTGATGGGGCACAGCTCATCGAAGGACCAGCAACTTGCCGACCATTATTTCTCGTCGATACCGACCCGCGCCAACCGTTTTATGCAGGATGTGGAAAACGAAGCCTACAAATTGGGTATTCCGGTAAAAACAAGGCACAACGAAGTGGCTCCAAACCAGTTTGAGTTTGCCCCGATTTACGAGGAAGCAAACCTGGCCAACGACCACAACCAACTGATGATGGATATCATGCAAAAGATCGCCCGGAAACACAAGTTCCGCGTACTTTTCCACGAAAAACCATTTGCCGGAATCAACGGTTCGGGAAAACATAACAACTGGTCTTTGTCGACAAATACTGGAGTGAATTTGTATTCGCCGGGGAAAAATCCAAAAATGAACCTGCAGTTTCTCACCTTTGTTATAAACACCCTGCAGGCTGTTTACGACGGACAAGACCTGCTGCGTGCAAGTATCCTGACCGCTTCGAACGCCCACCGCCTGGGAGCCAACGAAGCGCCGCCATCAATTTTGTCGGTTTTTCTTGGTACGGAAGTATCGAATATGCTCGACCTGATGGAAGAAGCAGTAGTAGACCGTAAAATGACACCCGATGAAAAAACAGCTCTCAAATTAAATATAGGCCGTATTCCCGAAATCATTCTGGATAATACCGACCGTAACCGCACCTCGCCTTTTGCATTTACAGGAAACCGTTTTGAATTCCGTGCCATTGGTTCTTCCGCCAACAATGCATCTTCGTTGATTGTACTGAATACACTGGTGGCCAATCAGCTTCAGAAATTTAAGGTGGCTGTCGACAAACTCGTCGAAAAGGGTGTGAAAAAAGATGAAGCTATTTTCCAGGTGCTGAAAGATTTGATTATTTCGTCGAAACCTATCCGTTTTAATGGTGATGGGTATAGCGAAGAATGGGTTAAAGAAGCTAAAAAGCGCGGGCTGACCAACATCAACAATGTGCCCGAATCGCTGGCTGCCTATCTTCGCCCCGAAAGTCTGAAGCTTTTTAAAAGTAACAATGTGCTGAACGAATCGGAAATGAAAGGGCGTGTTGAAGTGGAATACGAAAAGTTTGTAATGAAAATACAGATCGAATCGCGTGTTCTGGCTGATATTGCCATCAACCATATTGTTCCTATCGCCGTGGAATACCAAACCATTCTGCTCGAAAATGTTAAAAACCAGAAAGAGGTATTCTCGCCTGAAGAATTTGAAAAACTGGCCGGTGGCCGTTTAGAACTGATCCGCGAAATCGGAGGCCATATTTCGGCTATAAAAAACTTACGCAAAGAAATGACTGATGCCCGTGCCAGGGCGAACAAAATTGAGAACCTGGTGGACCGCGCCAAGGAATACGATAAAAAGGTGCGCCCCTACCTCGAACAGTTGCGCGAGCACATCGACAAACTGGAACTGATTGTGGACAACGAAAAGTGGCCGTTGCCCAAGTACCGCGAATTGTTATTTACACGATAATGTCATAATAAGAAAGGTCTGGCAAAACACCGGGCCTTTTTATTTTATCAACAGCGATAACTGTTGAAAGTTACTTTATAAAAACACACTGTATTTTACTTTTGCCGGAAGAAGTTTTTAATGAGTGACTCAGGTTTAGATGCCCCGGTAGCTATTTCATGAAGCTTTTGCCAGGTTTCTTCAGCAATCAATTCCCGGAGGACCTGTTCTTGTTTTACAACCTTTACCAATACTTTACTTAGCGTTTGATCCCAACGTTGGTAGTGCCGAAGCAGGTCATCCGGGTAAACTGTTTTACGGCGGGTACCTTCGTCTGACGGACGAAAAGGAGCTACAATGTTCAGCCAGCCGTAGTCGTTGGTAAGTTGTTCGCCTGCTGCGATATTTCGCACAGCAACTTCAAAATCATACGGAGTTGCCATGCAATTGGGCCTGAAACTGTGGTTCATATAGCGGGCAATGTCCCAGCAAAGCAGGTAATTGCCACGGTGGTTGCGGTAGGTGTATGTTTCCAGTACCGGTTTACAAACCGATGCCAGATTGTCCACTTCCTCCGGAGTAAGTTCGTGGTCGAGCGGATCCTGTGCCCAGGTAATTGTCCCTGCCGGAATGTCGTGTGTGGCAAACACTCCGTTCCCGATTTCCTCGCTGATATAACGTAAAACAGTATGTGGATGGATCATATTTACGGCTTTTTATTTATGTTGTAAATGTATGCGAAAGTGAAATATCTTGTTGCGAATTTACCAACGGGTTAAAAACATTTTGTTGAAACAATCAAAGCCCGAAAAACATGGCTTCAGAATCCTGGTTCATTTAATAAATCGCGTTTCAAAATACTTTCAACAGCAAACCTGCGTTATCCTTTACATCTGTTCAAAAAAAACATTTACTTTTATCTCCCGGAAATTGAATTGGGCATGAAGCATACCAAAATAGCAGTAATCCTTCTTTTCGCATTTGTATTGGGCGCATGCAGTTCGGCCAAATATGGCCGCGATGCACTGCTTTCGAAAGATATTGGTGAATATTATAAGGCCATCGAGCAATACAAAAAAGCCAGGAAAAAAGAGAAGAGCCGCGAGAAACGTCTCGAATACGCGATAAATCTGGCCGAATGTTACCGTACTATCGGGTTATACGATTATGCTGCCCAAAACTATAAATTTGCGATCCGCCTGGGTTACCCCGATAACGAGGCTTTGCTCCATTATGCCGACATGCTGCGGATAACCCAGGACTATGAAGAAGCCACCGAAACTTACCGTACTTATCTCGATTCGGTTCCCGGCGACGAGCGGGCGCTGGCCGGTCTCGAAGCGATGCGGCTCACGCAGGAATGGGTAGCCAATCCGACACGACACATTATAAATCCCATCAAAGAAATTAACTCGAAAGAAAGTGATTTTGCCCCCGTTTTTGTCGGTGGCCGCGACAACGAAATAATTTTTACTTCATCTCGCAAGGCGGCTACCGGAAATAAGGAAAGCATGATTACCGGACAGAAATATACCGACCTTTTTAGGGCAACCTTTGGGGTACAACGCCAAAAATGGCAACCGCCCACCTTGCTCGATGAAAGTATGATGATCAATACCGGAGAAGAAGAAGGCGCGTCAACACTCTCGTCGAGTGGCGAAGAAATGATTTTTACGCGTTGCCTTTACAACAAGACCCAACCCATGGGATCCCAGCTTTTCAGTACTTCGCAATCACGAAGTTCGTGGTCCGACCCGATCAAGCTCCAAATTGTTGGAGACAGTATTGTTGCTGCTCATCCGGCGTTGAGTTCCGACGGTTCGGTATTGTATTTTGTGTCTGACATGAAAGGGGGCCAGGGTGGAAAAGACATCTGGATGGTAGACGTAAACGGCGGCGCTTTTGGAAAACCCGTAAATATGGGCTCGGTTATCAACACTGCGGGCGACGAGATGTTCCCGTTTGCACGAGATAACGGCGAGTTGTATTTTGCCTCGAACGGCCACATCGGAATAGGTGGATTCGATCTGTTTGTTGCCCGGAAAAACGATGACGGGGTGTGGACAGTCGAAAACATGGGTTCGCCAATGAACTCGCCTTCCGATGATTTCGGGATTGCTTTTGTATCGGGCGAAAACAAGGGGATGTTCTCGTCAAACCGCAAAGGTTCGCGTGGCGATGATATCTATTCGTTCCTGGTCCCGCCAAAAGTGTACCAGGTGGAAGCCGAAATATTTGACAAGGAAACCAATTCTCACCTCGAAGGAGCCACCGTGCGTGTGATCGCCACCGATGGCACCAATCTGAAAGTACGTGCAAAAAACGGCCTGTTTAAAATGAAGTTGAAACAAGGAAACGAATATGTATTTGCGGCATTCAAAGACGGCTATCTGCGCGATAAGGCAGCAGTAACTACAGTTGACTTGCCCGACAGCAAGGATTTCCGCTTTAACATGTACCTTACGCCTACCGATGCGCCTATTAAAATTGACAATATAAATTACGAATTTGGAAGCTGGGAACTTTTGGAAAGTTCGAAACATGCACTCGACACACTCGTACAAATTCTGACACTGAATCCAACGATAACCATTGAGTTGATGGCACACACCGACTTTGTGGGTAGCGACCAGTTTAACTTCGATCTCTCGCAAAAACGTGCGCAAAGTGTGGTGGATTACCTGATTGAAAAAGGAATTAATTCACAACGTTTGGTGGCAAAAGGTTATGGCGAAACGTGGCCTAAAACCGTTACCCGTGAACTGGCTAAGCGATACGATTTCCTAAAACGAAATGACGAACTGACAGAAGAATTCATTGGTAAACTTGCCCCGGAACAGCAGGAGATTGCCAAAGCCATTAACCGTCGGACAGAGTTCAGGGTATTATCAACCGATTTTATCGAGAGGTTTGATGCCGAGCCTGAGCGTTAATCACGGAACTTTTTTCTCTTCTGTATTTTCTTCTTCAACAGGAGGTTTGACCACTTTCCGTGTGGAAGAATAATCAGTTAAAGGGTTTTTCCTTTTAAATTTTGAATAAAGTATATGCAGCGATTCGCTGGGAGAAAAAGAGGCAACGTGGACCGATGAGGCTTCCGAACGCATCAAAGCATTGTTTTCGACCATGATCTGCTGAACAGGTTCGACAGCATCAATTTGCATTCGTTGTAATTTTGGAGGTGAGTAAGTTTCAATAAAATTCAGGTTCTTTTTTGCCCGGTTCATTTCTGAAAGTTTGTCTGTGGATATCCGAATTTCCGGAATATCAACGTTTTCCGACTCTATCATCACCACCGGATTGAGTAAAAGGAGGTGTACTTTTACTACTTTCCGGTAATACGAAATGTGCGAAAAAATAAGTGAATCGGAAGAAGTGACCCATAGCGAAAAAACGCCGTTCGAACGGCTGATGTCTTTATCGTGACTGTTCAGGTTAACCACATAAACATCGGGCACCGGTTTCATCATCTGGTCGACTACCTGCCCTTCAAGTAAGAAAGCTTTTTCCTGAGCTTGCAAAGCAAAACCACTTAATAGCAGAAGTATGGTAAAAACTTTCTTCATCCGTTTGAGTATTAGGTTAAACTTCCAGTATTTTCTGGATTTAAGCATTACAACTATGATTGTACGCCTATTTTAACGATAAAAACCCGCATCAGGTTCTCAATCGGGTCAATTTTAACTTTATTAAATAATTACAGGTTTACACGTATTCGATTTTAACTTTCTTAAAGAATTTGTGGATGAGGATTTTGGTAATTCGCTTCACCACAAACTTTCGAAGTTCGAGTTCGAGTGGCTGGTCCGGGTCCTGATGTGCCCAATTAATACGTGTTCCTACAATGATATCAATACTGTCGTGTTGAAGCAACAACTTTACCACCTGTTCGGGAGGCGTGTCTCCCGGTCGGGTGTCACTGTCGTAGTTTTCAAGGATTTCTTCTACTTTTCCTAAAGTTAGAATGCCCTCGGTTACCATCTCAAAACCATCCATTTGGGCGCTGGGCGGTAGTTTATCAAGGTCCTTATTTCCATGCTGTATTTCAACTTCGAGGTTTAGTTCGCGGGCAATGATCTCGGCAGTGGTCCCTCCGCAAATGATCTTTTTCCCATTAAAATCCTTGATCCTTTCCACAAAGTCGAAGTCCTTGATTTTGTAGAATGGTGGCCCGGTAATAAGCATGAAATTACGCGGCTGTCTGAAATAGATTACACCACAGGTGACATCGTCTTTTACCGAGAAGTCGTCGTTCATGGCGGCCTGGTTAATAATTTTACGAGCCAGTTTGGTTGCCGAAATGTTGGGGATTCGTTTGACCTGTGAAGTCACAAATTCCTCCAGACGCTCGCTTCCCCAACCCATCGGGTAACGCTGGTTTCCCAGTCCCGATTGCTCAACACCGTCGCTGGTAAAAATCAGGCGGTCTTCTTTTCGGGCCAAAAACTCACTAATGTGCAACACCTTTCCCTGGTTTTCTTCACCACGGATGGTTAACTGGTATTCTTTTGGTTGTATGGTAACTCCGTTTCTGATCAGTAAGACGAAAGGATTATCGTAGTTAACGATGCGCACATTCCCGTCGTCTTCAATTTCGATAATGGTAAATGTAGCGTAGCTTTCCTTTTCGTCGCTTTTCGGCAGTGTTTCCATAATAATCCGGGCGGCGATCTCGGGCTTGGTATGCAACTGGGTATATTTCAACGCCATGGTGGCGGTTAGAGTGGCCAGTACACTGGCTTTTATGCCGTGCCCGATCCCGTCGCTCAAAACCAGTATAGTCCGGCCTTCTTCGCGAACAATACTCGACTGAAACACGTCGCCACAGGCATTTTCGCCGCGCGGACGTTTTTGTTGAACATCGATCTCGACGTGGTAATCAGGCATTGTTGTCATCGCCATAACGGTAAGTTTCAATAATGGAGTTCAACAATTCTTCGGTTTCAGCGGCGTTATCGCCCAGCAGAAAGGCTACTTTTTGTACCGTCTCGATATTTTGGCGAATAATACGGCGCGCCCGGTTGATAATCTCGTCCTGTACGAGCATGGGCGCCGACATATCGCGAAAGACGGCTCCCACAACCCTGTTTTTATAAAGGCTCAACACCGAGACATGAACCAGTTTGTTTGCAAATTTCAGATCACGTTCAGCACGTTCTTCACCCGACGACAACACGTTAACCAGCATTTTGTAAACCACTTCTGGTACAAGGCCACTCACATCGGCTCCTTTTAATCCCGGGATGGTTTCATATAATTCCTCGGTTTCTTCTCCCATCAGTTTGGCAAAGCTTTCATTTGAATCCACCACTTTCATATCTTTATCTACCATTATGGTCCCAAATGCGATCTTATGAAGCATTTCTGAGGAAACCTCCATCGATTCCTGTGCTTTTTCCAACCGTTTCTCTGTTTTTTTCAATTCGGTTACATCGTTGATAGAACCAACTATACCAACAATTTTTCCCTCGCTGTCGCGTATCACCGCTTTGTTCAGTATTACATGGTGTGAAGTGCCGTCGCCATGCCGCACCTGGGTATTATACACCTGAACATCGGGATTCTTGATAAGTTCCTGATCCTGATGCGCATATTTTTCGGCCATTTCGAGGGTATGCACGTCAAACACCGATTTCCCGATGATTTTATCTTTCGTTTTCCCGGTGAATTTTTCGTGGGCAGCATTACACATCTGGTAAATACTGTTCAGGTCGCGGTAAAAAATGGGAATGGGCAGCGCATCGATCATTTTCTGATGAAAAAGCGGATCGTCGATGCCATCGGTCAGGAATGAATTCTTATCGTAGATCATGGTTGTTGATTTGCTGATTGGGTTTAAAAATACACATTTTATCAGGCATTTGAAATACGGGTAGTTTACATTCATTTTAAATTCAGTATCAATTGATAAAAACATGGTGTGTATCATCCTGTCTACTACTATATTTGTATTTTATCGATTTTATAAATAACCAATGTTCTTAACGTGAGACTAACCGAAATCATCCGTCTGACCCGGGCTCATCTTGCCATAGGTAGCGAAATTGAAGTGCGTGATATTCAAAAAGCCTTTAGTTCCGACCTGATGAGCGATGTGCTGACACTCGACACAGAACATATTTTGCTGATAACCGGACTGGCTAACGTACAGTTGGTTCGCACCGCAGAAATGGCTGATATTGAAGTAGTATTGCTGGCGCGTAATAAAAAGGCTTCTCCCGAAATGATTGAATTGGCCAAAGAAACCGGTTTGGTAATATTGGAAACGCCGTATTCGATTTTTCGTGCCAGTGGTATTTTGTACGAAAATGGCCTCAACCCGGTTTACTGATGAAGCTTGTTTTCGAGATAGCGAGGGGTGATTTTACTGCGGCAGGAAAAGCTTCGAGCGGGATAAAAAAAGTGTTGAAGCAGTTGCTGGTCGATCCAAAAACGATCAAAAGGATTGTGGTAGCAGTGTATGAGGCCGAAGTAAATGTGGTGGCGCACTCGGTAGGGGGGACCTTAACCGCAAACATTAGTGGAAACGAAATCACTGTAGTTGTTCAGGACTATGGGCCTGGTATTTCGGATATCGAACAGGCCATGAAAGTTGGATTTTCTACCGCTTCGAGGAAAGTACGCGAGATGGGTTTTGGAGCAGGAATGGGATTGCCAAATATAAAGAAGAACACGGATGAACTTACGATACAAAGCCAGCCGGGAAAAGGAACAATGCTGGTTTTTAGTATCTCAATATAGCTAACTACTAATAAGTTTTATAAACAATGCAAACCGTTGAAAAATATCATGCAATAAAGGTTGACATTGATAAATGTATGGGATGTACCCATTGCATGAAGGCATGTCCGACCGAAGCTATCCGCGTTGCACGGGGAGTTGCAAATATCAACGCCAATCGGTGTGTAGATTGTGGTAACTGTCTGCGTGTGTGTCCCGTGGATGCTTTTTATGTAGAAGAGGACAGTCTTGAGCAACTGTCAAAATACAAATATAAAGTCTTGCTGTTTCCGGCAGTTTTTATTGGGCAATTCCCCGAAAGCTATTCCGAGAGCAGCATATATGAAGCGGTATTGAGCCTTGGATTTACACATGTTTTGGAGGTCGAACAACCGATACACTTGCTTATTGAAATAATTAAAGAGCAAGTTCTGCAGGCAAAAAACAAACCGTTGATCTCATCTTTTTGCCCGGCTATTGTGAGACTGATCCAATCCAAGTACCCGTCGTTAGTCGATAATATTATACGAATGAAAGCCCCACATGACCTGGGAGCATATTATGCTATCGACTTATTAAGTAAAGAAGGTATTGGACGGGAGGAAATAGGCATCTTTTATGCATCGCCTTGTTCGGCTAAAATGGCGGCTGTGGAGCGTCCGTTAGGAGAAGAAGTATCGGTGGTGGACGGGCTAATCAATATGTACGAGTTGTACAATAAGGTTCGGAAGGTGATAAAAAAAGCAAAGAAACGCGATAGCGTTGCTTTGCGCAAAGGTCTGCGCCGGGATGGAATTGTATGGAGCCTGCCTCGTGGTGAAGCATGTCATTTTAAAGGAAGATCGATGGCTGTTGATGGTATTCATAACGTGGTGAAAATACTCGAACGAATGGAAAACAATGAAGTACCCGAGCTCGATTTCCTGGAATTGAGATCATGTGACCAGGGATGTGCCGGAGGTATTTTACTCACGGGCAATCGTTTCCTGACAGTTGAACGTTTACAAAAGCGTTCGAAACGATATCTGATTGCTGAAAGTTCGGACGATCACTGTTTTAACTGCCCGGCCATCAAGGAAAAATTAAAGTCCGGACCCATTCAGCCAGGGTATGTTTATGCACTTGACACCAATCGCAAACTGGCGCTTGAAAAGTTACAAAAGGTTGATAGGATTCTGTGTCAGTTACCCGGAATTGATTGCGGAGCGTGCGGCGCTCCGAATTGTCATGCACTGGCCGAAGATATGGTACAGGGCAAGGCAAAAATTACCGACTGTGTGTTTCTGCAAAACCGTTATTTAAACGAAGAAAAAATAGATTTGGCAAAAGCTACCCGAAACCTGGAAAATACCTGGGGAACAAATCGCTTTGATGCCGATTGCAATAGGAAAGGAGGACGAAATGAAGGTTTCTGAAATAGTTGGTAAACTCAATCTGAAAGTGTTTTCGGGAGAAGTCGGACTCGATCGTAAAATTAGTGGCGCCTATGTTTCCGATCTTTTGAGCGATGTGATGGGTAATGCTGAAGAAGGAATGGTTTGGGTGACCCTGCAAACCCACCAAAATGTACTGGCGATTGCTTCGCTGAAAGAACTGGCAGCCATTATTCTGGTAAAAAATTTTGAACCGGAAGCAGATACTGTGTTACACAGTTACGAAGAGGGAATTCCGGTTCTGGGAACCGACTTGCCAACTTTTGAAATAGTTGGTAAACTGTATAATGCATTAAAATAATCGTATGCAACGTTTCAGTGCCGATTTGCATATCCACAGCGTGTTGTCGCCTTGTGCCGACCTGGAAATGACGCCACGGAACATTATTGAAAAAGCTGTAGAAACTGGTTTGCAAATTATCGGGATCACCGATCATAACTCAACCAGAAACGCCAGGGTGGTGCAAACGCTCGGAAAAGAAAAAGGAATTCTGGTTTTAACCGGCGCTGAAGTAAGCAGTCGTGAAGAAGTACATTGTCTGGCGTTTTTTGAAGAAAGTGAACAACAAAACGCGTTTCAGGCCTTTCTTGATGAAAACATCGTTCGGATACCCAATCCCGACGGGCATTTTGGGTACCAACCCGTGGTGGATGCCGATGAAAATATCGATGAAATGATCCCTTATTATCTGGCAGCTGCATTAAAAAGGAGCATCGATGAGATTAGTCGGAAAGTGGCCGAATTGAACGGTATTTTTATTCCGGCGCATGTGAACCGAAGAATGAATGGACTGTTTGCCCAACTTGGTTTTTTACCACCCGAATTGCATTTCGACGCATTGGGAATTACAGGGAAAACCATTGCCGCCGATATCCGAAAAGAATATCATCTGGATGAAACAATTACACTGGTGCGGAATTCGGATGCTCACTTCCCCGAACAGATTGGTAGTTCGTATTCGGTTTTTGAAATGGATGAAGCCAGTTTTTCTGAAATTAAACTGGCACTGCATCAGCAAAACAAAAGAAGGGTGATAACTGAATGAGAACTTTGGCTGAACATATTTTGGATATTGCGCAAAACTCGGTGAGGGCCAAGGCTACCTTGATTGAAATCATAGTTGAGGAGAACAAAAAAAGTGATCTTTGGACTTTAACTATAACCGATAATGGTTGCGGGATGGATGGGGAGATGATAAAGCACGCAGCCAACCCGTTCTTTACTTCGCGAACCACCCGGAAAGTAGGTCTTGGTTTGGCACTTTTGCAACAAAATGCAACAGCAGCCGGAGGCCGTTTAATAATGGAATCAAAGCACGGGGAAGGCACGTTTTTACAGGCTGATTTCCAATTATCGCATGTCGACAGACCACCGGTTGGCAATATTGGCGAATCATTGTACCTGCTGTTTTTAGGTTATACAACAGGAGAGTTGAGATATGAACACAAGTGCGAAAAGGATACATTTAACATTTGTACTTCGGAGCTTCGCGAGGCGCTGGGAAAAGTGTCACTTCAGAACAAGGAAGTAAGAGACGGCATAATTGAATTGATAAATACCACCCTCGGTGACATGGGGGCAACAACATAACGATTTTTTAACCTAAAATACTGATATGACTAAGATAAAATCAATGGCCGATCTTCGTAAACTAAAAGACGAAGTCCAGTCCAAAATCAAGCTTCGCGAAAATAGCGATAACCCCGAACAGGTGGTACAAATCAAAGTAGGAATGGCTACCTGCGGGATCGCTTCGGGTGCAAAAAACACCATGAATTATTTTATTGAAGAGCTGGAGCAGGAGGCTATCGACGCGGTAGTTACCCAAACCGGCTGTATGGGTTTCTGCTATGCCGAACCTACCGTTGAAGTAACCCTGCCGAATAAAGAAGCGGTTGTTTTTGGCAATGTGGGAAAAGAAAAAGTTCGCGAGATCATCAACGTTTATATCAAACGTGGCGAACTAATCGACGGCATTATTCCAGTTAACTTCAGAACCATCGACGAATAAATTTAATCCATCAACTATGACCGATTATAAAATGCATTTGCTGATCTGCGGCGGTACGGGATGCAAAGCCTCAGAAAGCGATGAAATCAAAAACCGACTCAATCATTATATTGAGGAATTCGACCTCGGCGACGAAGTACAGGTTGTAACCACGGGATGCTTTGGATTTTGCGAAAAAGGCCCGATTATAAAGGTGTTGCCCGACAACACTTTTTATGTACAGGTAGCGCCTGCCGATGCCGAAGAAATTATAAAGGAACATATTGTAAAAGGCCGTCCGGTCGGTCGCTTGTTATACACCGATCCAAATTCGGCTAAACATGTGAGCGATTCAAAAGGAATGGATTTCTACAAGAAACAAATCCGGATCGCACTAAAAAACTGTGGGTTTATCAATCCTGAAAATATTGATGAATATATCGCCCGCGACGGTTACCAGGCTTTGGGAAAATGCCTGACTGAGATGAGCCGCGAGGAAGTGATTAAAGAGATCAAGGACTCAGGTTTGCGCGGACGTGGCGGCGGCGGTTTCCCAACCGGTTTAAAATGGGAGATTACCAAAAATGTAGAAAACGATCAGAAATACGTAGTTTGTAATGCCGACGAAGGCGACCCGGGTGCCTTTATGGATCGTTCGATACTCGAAGGCGACCCGCACTCGGTACTCGAAGCCATGGCAATTTGTGGGTACTGTATTGGCGCCGATTCCGGGTTAATATATATCCGCGCCGAATATCCGCTGGCTATCCAGCGCTTAAAAGTGGCCATTAAACAAGCCGAAGAATATGGTTTAATTGGGAACGACATATTGGGAACAGGCTTTAATTTTAAACTTGAATTACGTTATGGCGCCGGCGCTTTTGTTTGTGGCGAAGAAACTGCACTGATTCATTCGATGGAAGGTTTGCGTGGCGAACCGACTTTTAAACCCCCGTTCCCTTCGGTTTCAGGATACATGGGCAAACCTACAAACGTAAATAACGTCGAAACTTTTGCCAATGTTCCTGTTATCATCAACAAAGGGGCGAAGTGGTTTAGCAGTATTGGAACCGAAAAATCGAAAGGGACCAAAGTGTTTGCACTGGCCGGAAAAATCAACAATGTTGGTTTAATAGAGGTGCCGATGGGAACCACGCTTCGCGAAGTGATTTATGATATTGGCGGAGGGATAAAAGGTGGAAAAGAATTCAAATCGGTGCAAACCGGCGGGCCCTCCGGCGGTTGTCTTACCAAAAAACACCTTGATATCCCGATTGATTACGACAACCTGATTGCTGCCGGATCGATGATGGGGTCGGGCGGAATGATTGTTATGGACGAAGACGATTGCATGGTTTCGATTGCAAAGTTTTACCTCGATTTTACCCTGGAAGAATCGTGTGGAAAATGCACGCCTTGTCGTGTTGGGAACAAACGCTTGCACGAAATTCTTGATAAAATTACCGAAGGGAAAGGCGAGATGGAAGACATTAACAAACTCAAAGAACTGAGCTGGGTGATAAAAGACACCGCGCTTTGTGGCTTGGGACAAACATCTCCGAACCCGGTGCTTTCTACCATTGCCAATTTCGAAAACGAATACCTGGCACACGTTCAGGAAGGGAAATGTCCGGCAGGACAATGTAAATCGCTGCTGCGATACGATATTGTGGAAGACCTGTGTACCGGTTGTACGCTTTGTTTCCGCAATTGCCCGGTAGGAGCGATAACCGGCGAGCGTCGTCAGGCACATTACATCGATCAAAGTCTGTGTATCAAATGTGGTGCTTGTTTCGAGAAATGCAAGTTTAACGCCATCACCTTAACTTAATCCTGAAAACCAAAAATTATGGATACAATCAATCTTAAAATAGATAACAAACCCGTTGTGGTTAAAAAAGGAACCACCATCCTGGAGGCGGCTTCGGGGATTGGGATCGACATTCCAACCCTGTGCCACATGAAACTCGATGACATGAACATTGAGAACAAACCCGGAGGTTGCCGTATTTGTGTGGTTGAAGTAAACGGACGTCGCAATCTGGCGCCTGCCTGTTGTACCGAAGCCAACGACGGAATGGAAATCAATACTCACTCGATGCGCGTGATCAACGCACGCCGAACGGTTATGGAATTGATCCTTTCAGATCATCCCTTCGACTGTTTGATCTGTGCCAAGTCGGGAAACTGCGAATTGCAGGACATGGCACATAAACTGGGAATCCGCGAAATTCGCTACCAGGGCGAACAATCGACATACCGCGAAGACACTTCGCCGGCTATCATCCGCGATGTAGATAAATGTATTATGTGCCGCCGCTGCGAAACCATGTGTAACGAAGTGCAGACTGTTGGTGTTCTTTCGGCCATCAACCGTGGCTTCCAGTCGGTAGTTTCACCGGCTTTCGAAATGAACCTCGACCATTCGGTTTGTACTTATTGCGGACAGTGCGTGGCAGTTTGTCCTACGGGTGCCCTTACCGAAGTGGATGAAACCGGTAAAGTGGTACGTGCCTTATCCGACCCTGCAAAAACAGTGATCGTACAAACAGCTCCTGCTGTTCGTGCCGCTTTGGGTGAAGAATTTGGCATGGAAGCCGGAACGCTGGTAACCGGCAAACTGGTTGCAGCTTTACGCAGACTTGGTTTTGATCATGTTTTTGATACCGATTTTGCCGCCGACCTTACAATTATGGAAGAAGGCACTGAGTTGCTGAACCGGCTTGGGAAATTTCTCGAAGGCGACAAAGATGTAAAACTTCCGATCCTCACTTCGTGCTGCCCGGCATGGGTGAAATTTTTCGAACACCAGTTTCCTGAAATGAAGGATATTCCTTCAAGCGCACGTTCGCCACAGCAAATGTTTGGTGCCATTGCAAAAACCTATTTTGCTGATAAATTAGAAATCAAACGTGAAGATATGGTAGTGGTTTCTATCATGCCTTGTGTGGCTAAAAAATACGAATGCAGTCGCGACGAATTCAAAACAAATGGGAACCCGGATGTAGACCTCGTTCTTACCACTCGCGAACTGGCTGCTCTGATTAAGCTCTCAAACATCGATTTTAAAACGCTACCCAGCGAAGATTTTGATCATCCGCTGGGAGAATCGACCGGTGCCGGTGTAATATTCGGGACAACCGGTGGGGTGATTGAAGCCGCAGTTCGTACGGCTTACGAAATTCATACAAAGAAAAAGTTGCCAAAACTTGATTTCGATGAACTGCGAGGAATGGAAGGTATCCGCGAAGCTACCATCGATTTCAACGGACTGCCTATTCGAATTGGAATTGCACACGGTTTAGGAAATGCCCGAAAATTGTTGGAAGATATTCAGGCCGGTAAAAGCGAGTTTCATGCCATCGAGATCATGAGTTGCCCGGGTGGATGTATTGGCGGTGGTGGTCAGCCTTATCATCATGGCAATGCTTCGATTCTTAAAAAACGCCAGATGGCGCTATACACCGAAGACAAGAACAAAACCATTCGTAAATCGCACGAAAATCCTTACATTCTGAAACTGTACGACGAATTTCTTGGAAAACCGATGAGCGAAAAAGCGCATCATTTATTGCATACTGCCTATTTCGACAGGACTTAAAAATGCATAAATGCGAAAAGGATTGAATGCTTAAATTTTAAAAAAGTTAGAGATGCCAAAAATAAAACTTGCAGAAAATACCATCGAACTCATTCAAGAAATTTGTGTTGAGTTTGAGAATAAGGAAAGCGAACTGATCAACGTGTTGCACAAGGTACAGGGCAAACTTGGTTACCTGCCTGCCGAAGTGCAGGAAGTGATAGCACGCGAGCTGAAAATGTCGGTGGCAAAAGTGTATGGGGTTGTTACCTTTTACAGCTTCTTTACCATGATCCCGCAAGGCGAATTCCCTATTTCAGTTTGTATGGGAACAGCCTGTTATGTGAGGGGCGCCGAACAGGTACTGGCCGAATTCAAACGCCAGTTGAAAGTGGAAGTAGGCGAATCGACCGAAGATGGAAAGTTCTCGATTAACTGCTTGCGCTGTGTAGGTGCATGTGGGCTTGCCCCGGTTGTAACCGTTGGCGAAAAGGTATTTGGCCGGGTAGCCCCCAGCGATGTAAAAAAGATAATTGCCGAATACCGCGAAGGTTGCACGGAAAATATAAAGACAGCCTGACGATTTTCAAAAAAGATAAGATCCCTTCGGTTTCGGGGGGATTTTTTTAGCTATTTCGAAATACTTTTGATAAAGTTGATCGAACGTTCGTTAAAAACATCGGGTTGGTCGATGTTACAAACATGACCACTGTTGCTGATCACTTCCAGCTTCGAATTAAAATGCCTTGATACCAGGTTCGAAACCATCGGTAAAAACATGTGATCGCGTTCTCCCATAATATAAAGCACCGGCGCAGAAGCTTCCTTGATCAGAAATTCCCGCAGGTTGTATTTTATCTCACCCGACATCCGAAGCCACTTCCTGAATTCCTTTTCACCAAGCCTGATCGCTTCGCGGATAAATACTTTTCTCGATTCGATATCTTTTCTGTACGGGATTAGGATCCACGCGTTGATTTTGTATAACCACATGTACGGAAGTATCGATTGCAGCAGTTTGGCCACGCTCAGTAACACATTTATACGGCTGCTAAACTGAATGATAGCGCCACCCAAAATAATCGACTCAGCACGTCCCGGCGCCAGTTTGTCGATGGCACGAATAACAATACAGCCGAGAGAAATTCCGACGAGGTGTGCCTTTTCAATTCGAAGGTGGTCCATCGTTTTAATCACATCAAGTGCAATTTCGTCGAACTTATATCTCTCTTCCTGTGTGTATTCCTTTTTAGACTTACCATGTCCGCGCAAATCAACCAACAACACGTTAAAATGCTTCTTGAATTCGCGCAGTTGTTTGAACCACACGACATTACTTCCGCCGGCGCCATGAATGAATACCACCCAGGTTTGCGAAGTTTTGTGTCGGAATGTTTTATGATACAGCATAATTCAGTGTCAAAAATACTTCATTTAAACGAATATGATGGTAAAATGTTGACCAGAATACTTTTTAATTGTTGGTTAATTTATATTCAGAACAAAAAGTTCGCGGTGTGTTTCGGCAAACATCTCTTTTAAGGGGATGTTTGGCGGAATTTTGGCGGTATCGATCCTGGCAATGTTTTCGTTCGTAGGTAAAAATCCAGGAACACAGTGGTCTTTCTGTTCAAATATTTTGTAGCGGTAACGCGCATACCCTTTCATGTCGTGGCATTTCCAGAGCTTGTGCAAACGCAGCCCTTGCGGAATAATAAAAACACCCAAATCGTTTACCTGTGCCATTTGAAGGGTTGCCAGGTTTCGTTGGTCAAAATAGTAGTAATGCAGATTTACAAAGTCGAACAAGCCTGTTTCTATGCCACAAACAATTACTTCCAACGGGGCATGTGTACTAAAACCCACGTTTCGGATAATTACTTATTTATTTGAAAAGATATCCTATTGTCGGTTTTTCACGTATTTATCCAACCATTGATCCTGTTCCCACAACATGTGTAAAATCGATTCGCGAGCCGAATAACCGTGGCTTTCTTTAGGAAGCATTACTAAACGAACGGTTGCACCCAGTCCTTTTAACGCATTGAAATAGCGTTCGCTCTGCAAGGGGAAAGTCCCCGAATTATTATCCGCTTCTCCATGGATAAGCAGGAGAGGTGTTTTCATTTGATCGGCATGCATAAACGGCGACATTTCGTAATAAATCTCCGGTGCTTCCCAATAAGTGCGTTCCTCGCTTTGGAACCCAAAAGGAGTGAGTGTACGGTTGTATGCTCCGCTGCGTGCGATACCTGCGGCAAACAGGTTGGAGTGAGATAACAGGTTGGCAGTCATAAATGCGCCGTAAGAGTGTCCGCCCACAGCCACACGGTTGCGGTCGATATAGCCAAGTTCTTCCACAGCGTCAATTGCGGCCTTCCCATTGGCAACCAACTGTTCAATAAAAGTGTCGTTGGGTTCTTCGTCGCCTTCGCCAACTATCGGGAAAGCGGCTCCATCAAGAATGGCGTAGCCTTGTGTCACCCAATAAATCATCGAACCATAATTGGGATAGGTAAAAGTGTGTGGTGAAGAAGTTACCTGGCCTGCGGTAGACGCATCTTTGAATTCGCGTGGGTAAGCCCACAATATCATCGGGAGCTTTTCTTTTTTCTCACGGTCGTAACCTGCCGGCAGGTACAAGGTTCCCGAAAGTTCAATACCATCTTCGCGCTGGTATTTAATCAGTTCCTTATACACATTTTCAAGACTTTCAATTGGGTTTTTCATGAAAGTGATTTGCTGGGGCGCGATCCGCTTTTTGATGTTCCGGATAAAATAGTTTGGGAAACGGTTGCTGGCTTCTACGCGGGTTAGCAATACGCCCTGCCCTGCATCCTGGACCCGGATAATTCGTTCCAGCGTTTCTTTTCCATCGGCCTGCCACAAACGATTACTTTTCTTTGTTTTCAGATCGTATTCATCAAAAAATGGCTTTATCCCTTCTGGTGAGTATCCCATTCCAATCAGGAATAATTTATTCTTGCCGGTTTCGAGTGTATATTCTCCCAATTCGTTTTTCGAAGTCATGAAAGAACCGGGGTCGCTGTACCTATCATTCACGTTCTGGTCGAATAAAATCTCGGGTTCAACCCCGTGGTCGGAAGGATTAAAGAGGTAGGTTTTAGAGTTACGTGTACTCCACCAGTAATCGCTCGCAATAGCCATTTTATCATTTCCCCAGATAATGCGCTGAAAACGTTGTTTGGATTTGAAAATTGACTGTGCTTCACCCGAAAACGGGGCATCATAGGAGTATAGTTCATCACGGTACTCTACTTCTTTGGAAGGGTCGCCGTCGTCGAGTGCTTTCACATAATAAATGCTGGCCGGTTTATCGTTTCGCCAGCGTAGTTGCCTGATTTCTTTGGTGGTTGAAGAAAATCCCTGCGGACGCACTTCTTCGAGTGGCACATCGCGTACAACTTTTATTTCTTTCCCGGCTTTATCATAAACGGTAGTAACTTGCGGAAAGCGGTCCATGGTTACGATGTAAGAAAAAGGCCTGTGAGTAGTTTCAATCATTACATATTCACCATCGGGAGAAAAATCCATCCCGGTGTACATGGCAGTTTCTTTCCAAAATTCTTTCTTTCCCTCAAGATCGATGGTAAACAAGGTTGACCTGATTAACTGTTCAAAATTAAATTCATCAGCTTTGTCTTTTAACAAATCCTGGTATGTGCGGTTTTGTGCCTTTTCTCCATCGCTAACCGACACACGCGGACCAATCGGCACCGCTGTTGATTTATCAATAAGTGGCTTCCGATCTTCAGGAACAACTTTAATAAGAAGTTTATCTCCTGACTTCATCCAGGTAAAGGGATGACCGGTGTTGGCGTTTAAATTGGCATCCGATATTTTTTTACAAGTAGCTGAAGCAATATCGAGTATCCAAAGTTCAACTCCCTGGTCGACAGTATTTGTGAAAGCCATTTTGCCCTGATCGGGCGACCATAAAAAATTTGCCAATCGTGGTACAGCGGGGAGTCCGGAAACGGGACTTTCCTGTTTATCCCCCACTTTCTGAAGGCTGATGTTTGAATAATACGTTGTACGGCTGCCAATATTTGAAACCGGATTAATTCGAAGGCCAGCCAAACGAAGCTCGGTTTCCGAGAGTTCAGCAATACTTTTGTACTGGTTGCGCTGCAATATTACAATGTACTGGTTGTTATCGTCGAACATTAGGGTTGGCGCCGCAGGTGCATCGGCAAGTTCAACGATTTCTTTTGGAGGCTGCTGATAGGTAATATCAACTTGTGCCTGAGTGGTTCCTATGGCCAAAAAGTAAGGGAATAATAAGAGTGTCAGTTTTTTCATTTGAATTTAAATATGGATTTTACATTTTATTCACAGTTCACGAATTTAGGAAATGAAGACCAATAATAAAACATTAAAATTGATCTGCTTTGAATACGGCTTATTTTGATAAAAATGAAACGGGATGAATCGGCTTCTGCAACCAGTAAAATCTTGCTCAAACGGCTCATATCCGGAAGAAACATCCCATTATGGGAAAGCGACACGCAAGATCGATTTTCTAAGGCATTGTAAATCAGTGTTATTTTGTTTTGGCCTGGTAGTTGTTTTTATGGCATCAGAAGTTCATTTTATCTTGGTAGGGCGAATTCTACAACTGATTGGTTTTATAAAGGGGTTTGTAAAAATTTCAATCATCTAAAAAGCGTCATAAACCGTTCTACCATACAAAATAAAAAAACCGTTCAGGGGTGAACGGTTTTTTTTTTGTGGGGTTTTCTTAAAAAAGCGTCACAAAACGATTCTTTCGAATTCAGTTCTGGTTATTAATAAGTGATTGAATTTGCGCCCTTACATATTAATATCCGTTTTAAGCCCAAAAGGTAACCTGTGCAGGCGTAATTTATTCTGTATTTATTAAGCCCAACTTTCGTTTAAAATCTTTCGATTTTGAATTCGCTTCCGAGGTCAGAATCGACATACTGATCCGGAGTTCTTTTTAGAAAAATATTCTTTCCAAGTAAGTCATCCGAGAACTCGTTTTCCTGGATATTTACATTCTTGCAATATTCAAATGTAAAAGTGTAATGCCGCTCGTGGAAAGGTTCGAAATTGTAACTTCTCGTTAGTTTGTTCCTTTCAAACCGGATTCCATCCACCGATCGGGCAAACAAAACCGGATAATCGAAGGGATGAAATTCGTTTTCAATAATTCGGATATTTCGGTGAAATGGCGGAGTATTGTTTTCCAACCTCGGGATGATGGGATAAATTGAAATAATGGCTTCGCAAAACTGGTAAGAGCTGGTGTTGCACAGATCGTTAAAAGTGTTGCCCTGAATGAGTACATCCTTCACCGCACCTGATTCGAACCAACCGTTGGCATCGCCTGAAATAAGGATGGCGCTGCCGCTCGATTCAAAAGTGTTGTTTCGAACTACTACCTCGCCGGGCGTGGAAACCAACAAGCCTCGTGCCCGGCAGCTTTTAAACTGGTTGTTCTCAATCAGGACATCGGGCGACCAACTTAGGTTCCCGAGTGCATCGCCGATTTGCAGATTTACCGGAACCGGTTTTGCCAAAGTAAGTATAAAATTTTTGGCGCCGTCTTTTTCAAAAGCAACAACTTCACCAATTCCCAGCGAATTCATTTGCTCGTTTTCGATAAAACTTACCTCATCGCCGTTGTGCCCCCAATTGAGACCGACACTTTGTTGGTGCATAAAACGGCACCGGAGTTTGTTGGGCGCCAAAATTGCCTGAACCTGCACACTTGTACCATGCACATTGATGGGATCGTCCATTAAACCTGCAAATTCACAGTTTCTGACAGTGATTTTTCCCTTACAGTTAGACACTTGCAAGCCATCGTCGCCGCCGCCAAAATAGCGGTTTTTGGCCGGGTTTGGAACCGCACGGTATCTGTCGAAGTTGAGGTTTTCGCTAAATTGAGCCAGAATCCCCAACCCGGTGGCATGATACAAATTGAGATTCTGAACTGAAATATTTTTTGAACCGGATATAAAAATCCCGGCGTGCGCCCGCGTACTGTGTCGGAATACCAGGTAATTTCCTTTGGTAGGCTTCCGCTCGAAATTATTGTTTAATCGAAAAATTCCGGGCATGGTAGCCACGGCTTCGTAATTGTGCCAGTTTTCGCCCAAACAACCGTCATCGCCGGTTTGAGGCACAACATACCTACCCTCGCGGTCAAATTCCATAGTACTGCGCCATTCCTTTTGGTCGCGCCGGTTTTCATTAAAAAACAGTTTGCCTTCCTCAATTCTGTACGGATATTGTTCTTCATCAATGCCGAGTTCAATAAAATGATCGGTTACTTTCAGAATTTCAGCTTGTGCTGTTAATGGTTGTTCCCAGTCAATACTCAGGTTCTTTAGTACGATGTTTTTGCAGCTATCGAAAGTAAATGGTTGCATTTGTTCGTGAAAAATCAGCCGGCTGCCCCTGCCGTCGATCACCAGGTTGTTCACTTTTTCGAATACAAAAGCACAAATCTTTGGATTTATGTCAGTGGTATTCGATTCGAAATATTCCCTTTGTTGTGCGCCATCGGGGTAAAAATGATATTCTCCGGGTGTAAAAATCAGTACTTTGGGTTGATCTCCGCTTACATCCTTTAGCGCCTCGTTAATGTATTTTATGGCGTTTTTATTTCTGGTTTTTTGCAGGCCATAATCTTTCAGGAAAATGTAAGTGGTATCCTGTTCTGCTGCTGTTGCAAAGTTGGGCTTAAAAAAAATGAACAGGGTGAAGAAAATGAGTTTGATGTGTGAAAATCTCATGATGCAAGCTTTTCCGAAAGATAATTATTTTGTGAGTTTTCGAAATTCTTTTGTTACGAAAGAAGGTAAGTGCAAAAATTTAAAGATTTATTTCTACAGAAATGAAAGAAGAATTATTTACAGAAAAGCTTTCAATTCTGCCAAGCCTTTTACCTTCATCCAGTTGGGATGTTCTCCGTTTTCATCTGCCTTTTCATGTTCCCACAAAATATGGTAAGGAACATGAATCCCGAAAGCGCCTAGTTCCAGTACCGGTTCAATGTCCGATTTGTATGAGTTGCCAATCATCAGGAAATCTTCGGGCTGAATATCGAGGTGTTGAATCAGTTTCCGGTAATCTGATTGTCGTTTGTTACTCATCACTTCCACATGGTGAAAATATTTCTCAAGCCCCGATTTTTTGAGTTTACGCTCCTGGTCGAGCAGGTCGCCTTTGGTTGCCACAATTAATTTGTAGTGCTTTTGACTGAGGTAATCGAGCAATTCAAGTACACCGTCGAGTAAATTAACTTCCTGGTTGATCTGCTTTTTTCCAAGTTCGATAATTTGCTGAAAGATGTTTTGTGGAACTTTGTGATCACTTATTTTAATTGCTGTTTCGATCATTGAAAGCATAAACGCTTTGGTTCCGTAGCCATAATCTTCCAGGTTTTTTATTTCGACCGAAAGCAACTCTTTCATGGTTGCCTCCGGTTCACTAAAACTGCTTAGCAAATTGCAAAACTGCTCTTCGGTTTGCCTGAAAAAAATCTCGTTATCCCACAGGGTATCGTCGGCGTCAAATGCGATTACTTTAAAATTATTCTTCATTGTATAAAATTTATAAAGCCAGGTTTACTACAGTTATTCCGGCGCCGCCAAAGTCCACATGCTCGTCTTTGTAACTTCTAACCATGGGTTCGGCACGTAAATAGTCGCGGATGGTTTCTTTCAGGATACCGTTCCCTTTGCCGTGAAGAATGCGAAGCTGCCCCGCTTCGAACATAATTGCCTCGTCGATAAATTCGGTGATTTTCGAAATGGCTTCTTCCACACGTTGTCCGCGGATATCGATCTCGGGTTTGAAATTCATTCTGCGTTCCGAGAAATTTTCACCCAAAACCGATGGCCGGCTGTATCTTTTTTTATCAAGCTTTTTGGCTTCGCTGTTACTGATTCGTTCGATATTCGTACGTGGTATCGTCGTCATTAACTGTCCAAAAGCCACCACAGCATTCTTTTCGTTTGCTTCGATGAGGTCCCCAATGGTATCCTGGCCTGCGATCCGCACTTTATCGCCCGGTCGCATTTCAATACGCTCTTCAAGTTTTTCTTTCGGGATTGGTTTTTTGGCTTCTTCGGGCCGGCGTTTGTTCCGGTCTTCTTCGCGTTGTTTGAGTTTGTTTATTTTACCCAGAATTTTTTCATCGTCGGCAGCCGATTTTTTACCTACTTCCTTTTTTAGTGCTTCCAGTTCTTCGCGTGCTTCGCGGGTTTTTTCCTTATTGGCCTGTGCCTGCTTTATTTCGCGGATCGTATTCTCGATGCGTTTGTTTACATCTTTTAGCAGGGCGTCTGCTTCTTCTTTGGCTTTTTTCAGAATCTCCTTTCGTTGTTTCCTGATTTCTTCCAACTCGCTTTGGTAATCTTCGGCTGTGTCATCGAGTATTTTTTCCACTTTTCGGATTTTCATCCGTTTGGTTTCCCAGTAGCGTTTGTCGCGGTTGATCTGGCGCAGGTTGCGGTCGAAATCAATATGATCCTTGCCGACTTTTTCGGTAGCTTTTTCCAGGATTTCTTCGGGAAGGCCAATTTTACGTGCAATCTCAAAAGCAAATGAGCTTCCGGGTTTCCCGATCTCGAGCTGAAAAAGCGGGTTCATGTTTTGCGCATCGTACAACATGGCCCCATTCACAATCCCGTTGGCCGACGACGCAAAATGTTTCAGGTTGGTATAGTGTGTGGTAATTACTCCAAAAGTTCCCTGCTGGTTAAGCTGATCGAGAATCGACTCGGCAATTGCTCCTCCGAGCATCGGCTCGGTGCCGGTCCCGAATTCGTCAATCAACACGAGTGTATGTTCATCAGAATACCGCACAAAATGTTTCATGTTGATCAGGTGCGAGCTGTAGGTACTCAGGTCGTTCTCAAGCGATTGCTCGTCGCCGATATCGATAAATATCTGTTTAAAAATGCCTGTTTTGCTTCCTTCACTAACCGGGACCAGCAAGCCGCACTGCAACATGTACTGCAAAAGTCCGGTGGTTTTTAAACACACCGATTTTCCTCCGGCGTTTGGGCCCGAGATCAGCAAAATGTGTTCTTCGTGGGTGAGTTTGATATTGAGCGGAACGATTTTCCGCTTTTCCTTTAAAAGTGTTCGTTTTAACAGCGGATGGATGGCGTGATACCATTCGATGACCGGTTCGTTGCGAAAGTCGGGACGAATGGCATCGTATTCAACTGCCAATAATGCCTTGGCACGGATAAAATCAATCTCGCCCAGGAAATTGTAGGAATAGAACAGTTCGTCGAGATAGGGGCGGATATCGTTCGAGAATTCGGTAAGGATGCGGATGGTTTCGCGGCGCTCGGCATACTCCAGTTCACGGATTTCGTTGTTCATCTCCACAATCTCGTTGGGTTCGATGTACGAAGTTTTTCCGGTGGCCGACTCGTCGTAAACAATCCCTTTTAGCTTGCGTTTGTTGGCCGAAGAAATTGGAATGACGGCACGTCCGTCGCGGATCGAAACCGTGGCGTCGTCTTCCACCCAACCCTCTTTTTGGGCCTGTTTCAGGATTGAGTGCAGGCGTTTCGACATGCCCGACTGCATATTAAAAATGCTTTTCCGGATATGAGCAAGCTCAGGCGATGCGTTGTCGCGAATCTTCCCGAATTTATTCAGGATCGTGTCGATGCGGTCGTAAATGTAAGGGAACACCTGGACCTGCGCTGTTTTTTGTTTTAAGCGCGGAAAAACTTCTTCGTCTTGTTTATTGAAAAACGTAATAATCGAACGAACTGCTTCGAGCGAGCGTTTTAAATCAAACAGTTCGGCGGGTTCAAGAAAACGGCCTTCGATCCTGATTCGCTGAAGTGCCTCGCGCAGATCGAAATAATTTCCCGACGGGAAGTTGTCGGATTCGCGTACGATCCGGCAAAATTCTTCTACCTCGCCAAGTTGTGCCAACAAGGCTTCGTGCGAAGTTTGAAATTCCAACGCATCTACCCACTCGCTTCCCATGGCGCTGATGCAACGGGCATGCAGCATTTCGCGGATACGGTCGAAACCGATCTTTACTTCAAAATTATGTGGGTAAATGTTTTGCATTGCAGAGCAAAAATAGAGTTTAAAGTTGAATGTTTAAAGTATAAAGTTAAGTTCAGGGGGTAAAGATAAAAGCTTTGAGCCATGAGCTTTGGGTCGTTTGTCATTTGGAACAGGAAAAAGAACGGTTCTCGGGCTACTAAGCCAAACAGCCTCAAGCTGCAAGTTCTTTGCTGCCCTCTGAATACTGCTTACTGAATACTGGCCACTGATCTCTACAACTTGGTGTTATAAAAAGTTTTGATAAATTAGTGCTTCATATTGTGGTGACACCCCGGGGACGAACAGCAGCGAAAGATTTGCCACCCCATAATTTCAAAAGAGGATAGTTCTTTTAGTAAGTGTTTGTAAGCGAAATAAATGTAGTACATATCATACGTTGCCAACAAGCTTAATAAACATTACATCTATGATTGAAGAATATTTATTTTCCATCAGACAATTCAATTATGACTGAATAAAATGTATTTATCAGCGAAACATTCAATTATGATTGAAGAATTTCATATGTTTGTATGAAGTTTAAAATATAGATGAAATGACTGAATACATCGAAAGGCCACTTTATATTGATAGATTAAAACCATTTATT
>WOYI010680720.1_pt2 | contig 124282 bp, 118 predicted proteins | sample 6423411 | NCBI WGS metagenome assembly WOYI01 (sample SAMN13441803, study PRJNA592873) | oil field metagenome | biome: oil field; feature: oil-well bore; material: oil-contaminated soil; isolation source: oil-contaminated soil from oil-well borehole | place: Germany: Wietze | collected...
TCACCGTACTGGCCGACCGGATGGGGCCCGTCGACCTGAAGGTGCGGTCCCGTTCGCGGGATTTCCAGTAAGAACGGACTACGCGGCCGGGTGCCGCAGCCGGCGTCCACCCGCGCCGACCGCCGAATGTAGTCTCGCGATATGACACTCAACCTGTCCGCGGATGAAGTCCTGACCACCACACGTTCGGTGCGCAAGCGGCTCGATTTCGACAAACCGGTGTCGCGCGAGGTGCTCCTGGAATGTCTCGATCTGGCGTTGCAGGCGCCGACAGGCTCCAATGCCCAAGGCTGGCAATGGGTTTTCGTCGAGGATCCGGCCAAGAAGAAGGCGCTGGCCGATATCTACCGCACCAACGCCAACCCCTACCTCGATCTGCCCAAGCCCGAACGCGGAGACATTCGCGATGAGCAGATCATCCGGGTGATCGACTCCGCGAAATACCTCAACGAGAACCTGGACAAGGCGCCGGTGCTGCTGGTCCCGTGTCTGGAGGGCCGCCCCGACGGGGCGCCGGCCGGTAAGAGCGCGTCCTTTTGGGGGTCGCTGCTGCCCGCGGTGTGGAGTTTCATGCTGGCCCTGCGCTCGCGCGGATTGGGCTCGGCGTGGACGACACTGCACCTGCTCGGCGATGGCGAGAAGCAGGCCGCCGAGTTGCTGGGCATCCCGTTCGACCGGTACGCCCAAGGCGGGCTGTTCCCGATCGCCTACACCAAGGGCACCGACTTCAAGAAGGCCGAACGGCTGCCCGCCGAGAACTTCGCACACTGGGACACCTGGTAGACGGCTTCACTCCGCGCCGGTGAACCCCTGCTGACGCCACGCCTCGTAGGCGGCCACCGCCGCGGCGTTGGACAGGTTCAACGACCGCCGACCGGCCAGCATCGGGATGCGCACCCGCGCCGTGATGTGCGGATCGGCCAGCGTCTGCTCGTCCAGACCGGTCGGCTCCGGGCCGAACATCAGCACATCTCCGGGCTGGTAGGACACCTCGGCAAAGGACATATCGGCGTGCGCGGTGAATGCGTACACCCGCGTCGGTTCGATGGCCGCCCAGGCCGTGGGCAGGTCCGGATGCACCGTCACCGACGCCAGATCGTGGTAGTCGAGGCCGGCGCGACGCAGCTTGGGCTCGGACAGATCGAATCCGAGCGGCTCGACCAGATGCAGCTCACACCCCGTCGCGGCCACCATCCGGATCGCATTGCCGGTGTTGGGCGCGATGCGTGGCGAGAAGAACAGCACGTTGAACACCTGGCCATCTTGCCCCGGGATAATGGCCTCATGGTCGAGCAGAGCATCTGGATGCAGAAGGTCGAGGCCGACCCGGGCCATTCGCAGTGGTACATCGAGCGCCTCCGGGCGATGGAACGCGCAGGCAAGGACCTGGCCGGCGAGGCGCGCCTCATCGACGCGATGGCCGCACGCGGGGCCCGCATCCTCGACGCCGGCTGCGGTCCGGGCCGGGTGGGCGGCTACCTGGCCGCCGCCGGCCATGACGTTGTCGGCGTCGACGTCGACCCGGCGCTCATCGCCGCGGCCGAAGAAGACCACCCGGGGCCGCGTTGGCTCGTCGGCGACCTCGCCGAACTCGACCTGCCCGCACGCGGCATCAACGATCCGTTCGACCTCATCGTCTCGGCAGGCAATGTGATGACATTCCTGGCCCCGAGCACCCGAACGCAGGTTCTGGGCCGGTTGCGCGCCCATCTCGCAACCGAGGGCCGGGCGGTGATCGGGTTCGGCGCCGGCCGCGAATATGAGCACGGCGATTTCCTCGACGATGCCACCGCGGCCGGGTTGGCACCCGATCTGCTGGTGTCCAGCTGGGACCTGCGGCCGTTCACCGAGGACGCCGACTTCCTGGTCGCGATTCTGCGGCCCGCGTAGACATTTCGCGTAAACGAGCTGATGACCACGTCAGGCGTGTTGGCCGGCTTTGCCACAACTGCGCAACGTATCGGTCACGAACTGTGGCAGTTCGGTATTGAGGTGTGGAAACCGCTGTCCACGACTGTCATAATCGACCAATTGCCGGGCGTGACACGCCGGCCCCGATCGTGGGCAACAGCAGGAAGCATATGAACGACGCGCCATTGACGATGTGCGGATTCTGGTGACGGCCCACGCCGCATCGCCGGCACCGTCTGCGCGCGAGGAATTCGACAGCGCCGCAGCGCAAGCCGTCAAGCGACCGTCACGGTGGGCGTTGAGCAACTGGCCCGTCGGCTGGAAAGTGTTCGCGATCGTGCTGGTGCCGCTGGTGCTGGCGGCGACCTTCGGTGGGTTGCGTATCCACTCCGGTTTCACCGAGGCCACCGAACTGCGGCGGGCCGCGGACCGTGCCGATATGGTGCCCGCCGTCGAGAGCTACATGGCCGCACTCGATACGGCCATCCTCGCCGGGAGCGCCGGCGAGGATGCCCAATCCGCGTTGAGCGAATTCGACAACAGCCGCCGGGCACTGCAGAGCAGACTCGACGAGACCGATGTGCTGCCCGATGTGGACACCGGCGTCACCGCGATACTGCAGGGCGGCCAGGACCTGCTGAACAAGGTGACCTCCAACTCGATCAACCTGCGCGACACGGTGACCAGCTACGCGCCCATCCTGCTGGCCGCTATGGACGTCGTCATCGGGTCGGTGCGTGTCGACGATGCTCAGATCCGTGCGCAGACGCAGGGCCTGTCCCGCGCCATCGGCGCCCGCGGCCAGATGATGACGCAGCAGCTCCTCGTCAAACTGGGCGGTGAGATTCCCGTGCCCGAACTGCGTACCTCGATGAACACCGTGGCGGGCACCGAACCTTCCACCCTGTACGGCATGACCCAGATCCTGGGCGTCGGCTCGCCGGAGGCAAAGGAGTTGCAGGAGCAGTTCATCCTCCGGACGGCGATCATGGCCAACCCGACCGCGATCCTGGCGAACAACCCCGAGCTGAGCCAGTCGATCCAGGCCACCGCCGGTATCGCCGGCCAGATCATCGAGCAGACGACCGCCTCGGTCACCGGTGCGGTGGCCGAGGCCGCCGTCGCGCAGCGCAACACCGCCATCCGGGACGCTGCCGTCGTGGTCGCCGCGATCGCCCTCACACTGCTGGTGGTTACCCTGGTGGCGCGCTCACTGGTCCGGCCGCTGCGGCGGCTGCGCGACAGCGCGCTGAAGGTGGCGCACTCCGAGCTCGCGCGTGAACTCGAGCAGTTGCGCAATGGGGGAGACCCGGGACCGCTCCGGCCGATTCCGGTGCACACCACCGAAGAAGTCGGGCAGGTCGCTCATGCAGTCGACGAACTCCACGAGCAGGCCGTTCTGCTGGCCGGTGAGCAGGCCCGGCTGCAGGTACAGGTCAGCGACATGTTCGAGACCCTGTCGCGGCGCAGCCGGTCGTTGGTGGACCAGCAGCTGGCGCTGATCGACCAGCTTGAGCGCGACGAGGAAGACCCGCAACGTTTGGCCAGCCTGTTCCGGCTGGACCATTTGGCGGCCCGGATGCGCCGCAACGGCGCCAACCTGTTGGTGTTGGCGGGTACCAAGGTGACCCGCGATGACGACGCCCCGGTTCCGGTGGCGGCAGTGGTCGACGCGGCGGCCTCCGAGGTCGAGGAATACACTCGGGTGATCACCGACGCCGTCCCGGACTGTACTATCAGCGGCTCGGTCGCCGCCGACCTCGTGCACGTACTGGCCGAATTGATGGACAACGCGCTGCGGTACTCGCCGCCGAATTCGCAGGTCCGGGTGTCGGCGGTGCGAACCGGTAACGGCGCGCTCGTCATCGAGGTCGCAGACAACGGACTGGGGATGGCCGAACCCGATCTGCGAGTCGCCAATACCCGGCTGCAGTCCGGTGGCGAGGTCAACCCTTACACCGCACGGCACATGGGTCTGTTCGTGGTCGGCCGGCTGGCCGCCCGGCACGGACTGGTGGTGCGGCTGCGCAGTACCGTGCCCGGAGAACCGAATTCAGGTGCCACCGCGGGCGTCTACGTTCCCGAGGAGCTGCTGGCCGGGGTGCCGGCCGCCCCGCGGTTCACCGACTTGCAGCCCGCAGCGGCGGCCGATGTGCTGCCGTCCGCGTCGGTGCAGCACGAACCGTCCGGCTATGACGGGCCGACCGCCGAGTTCGGAAACGACGATATCGAATCACCGATATCAGTTCTGCCACAACGCAATCCGGGCAGCAGTGGCTTCCATCCGCACGCCGAGGTGCCCACCTGCACACCCGCGCCCGTGGACACTTCGGCGTTCTTCGCCGCCCGCAGTGGGCAAACCGCCGAACACGCGGAACCCGCCGACACGGGATTCTCCAATGACGTCATCTATCAGAAGATGCTCTCGGAATGGCTGGTCGATCCCACCGACCTGGGAGCCAGCCCCGACCTGGACTGGAAGTCGGTGTGGGATCACGGCTGGTCGGCGGCGGCCTCGGCCGAGGACGCACCCGTCACCGAACACACCGAGGCGGGCCTGCCGGTCCGCAGGCCCGGCGAACGTCTGGTGCCCGGCGCGGGCGCCGCCGCCACCCAGCAGGCCCCGGTAGTATTGGATCCCGCCGACTCCGACTCCGACCCCGACCCCTTGCCCGATCCTGCCGCTGTGCGCGCCGGTATCAGTAACCACTTCGGTGGGGTGTATGCCGGTCGGTTGCACACCCGCGACACTGGAGGATCATGAGTACCACCCGACAGTCCCTCGACTGGCTGGTCTCCAAGTTCGCGCGCGAGGTCTCCGGGGTGTCACACGCGGTACTGGTCTCGGCCGACGGGCTGCTGATGGCCGCCAGCGAGCACATGCCCACCGAACGCGCCGACCAGCTGGCCGCGGTCGCATCGGGGTTGGCCAGCCTGTCGACGGGCGCCGCCCAGCTGTTCGAGGGCGGCTACGTCATGCAGTCCATCGTCGAGATGGAGAACGGCTACCTGCTGTTGATGCGCGTCGGCGGCGGCTCCAACCTCGTCACCCTGGCCACCCGATCCTGCGATATCGGCCAGATCGGCTACGAGATGGCAATTCTGGTGGAGCGTGTGGGTAACGTCATCCAGTCCGCGCCCCGTGCCCGCCAACACTCCTGAGCCACCGTCGATGGAGCAGCCACCGGACGCCTGGGAGGCCTCCGAACCGGCGGCAGCCCCGAGCCTGGTGCGGCCCTACACGCTGACCTCCGGGCGCACCGATTCCCGGGTGCATCTGCCGCTGGAGGCGCCGGTCAGGACCTTGGACCACGGCCCGGCGCCGCGATGGCCGGGCAGTGACGTGCGGATGCGGATACTGCATTTGGGCAGGAGCAGTGTGTCGGTCGCGGAGATCGCCGCGCATCTTTCGTTACCGCTCGGCGTGGCGCGTGTGCTGATCGGCGACCTCGTCTCCGAGGGGTATCTTCGGGTACACACGACGCTGGGCGACGCGGATTCGGTCGATGACCGCCGCGAACTGATCGGGAGGACTTTGCGTGGCCTACGGGGACTCTGAGCGGCCAGGGGCCACCAAAATTGTTATATCCGGTGGTTTCGGCTCCGGCAAGACCACATTCGTCGGCGCCGTGTCGGAGATCATGCCGCTGCGCACCGAAGCGCTGGTCACCGCGGTGTCGGCCGGTGTCGACGGCCTGGACGCGACACCGCACAAGAGCGCCACCACGGTCGCGATGGACTTCGGGCGCATCACCCTGGCCGAGGATCTGGTGCTGTACCTGTTCGGCACACCCGGTCAGCGACGGTTCTGGTTCATGTGGGACGACCTGATTCGCGGCGCGATCGGAGCGGTCATCCTCGCCGACGTCCGCCGGCTGCAGGACAGCTTCGCCGCCGTGGATTTCTTCGAGGCCCGCAAGCTCCCGTTCCTCATCGCGGTCAACGAGTTCGACGGGGCGCCGAGGTATCCAGAGGCCGCGGTGCGCCAGGCGCTGGCGCTGTCCGAACACGTTCCGATTGTCACCGTCGACGCCCGTGACCGGCACTCCGCACGTGCCGCGCTGATCGCGGTCACCGAATACGCGCTGTCCGCACTTACCGCATGAGCGCTGCTTGCGAGCCCGACCAGGTCTGGGTGGGCCGTGAGTTCACGGCGCACGACTTCCGGGAAGACGATCTCAGCCGCCTCCGCACCGAGCGGGTGGTGTTCGACGAATGCGATTTCAGCGGACGGTCGACCTGTCGGACTGTCGGCTGCGGGAAGCCAGTCTGGTCGGCGCCGATCTGCGCAAGGGTGTGCTGCGACGGGCCGACCTGCGCGGCGCGCGGGTGCAGGACGCCAAGCTCGATGAGGCCGATCTGCGTGGAGCCCTTGCCGATCCGACGTTCTGGACCACGGCGCGGGTGCGGGGTGCGCGTATCGATATCGAGCAGGCCCTGGCCTACGCCGCCGCCCACGGGTTGGACGTCCACGGCGAGTAGCCGCACGACCTGATCTCGCGATGAGTGTCGGCTTGTGTGCCGATCCGTCGCGGAATATGACACACGAGCCCACACTCGTCATCGAGTCGAGCGGTTAGCCCGCCTTGAGCCGGATCTTGAAGCGCACGAACGTCAGGTAACCCACGCTCAGCAGCGCCAGCATGCCCATGTCGAACCACCAGGCCGACGCGGTGTGCTCCCAGTGCGCGTCCTTGGGGGTGAGCGGGCCGGGCACCAGCTTGATGAGGTCGACCGTCGACGCCGAGGCTGCGAAGCCCCAGCGGGCCGGGGTGACCCAGGACAGCTGATCGAGCACCAGCCGGTCGGTCACCGGGATCATGCCGCCGGAGAACACCAACTGACTCATCACGGCGACCACCAGCAGCGGCATGATCTGCTCGTTGGACTTGGCCAGCGCAGAGAGTGCCAGGCCGACCGTCGCGGCGGTCACGGTCGTCGCGGCCATGACCACGAACAGCTCGGCCGTCGGCGGGAGGAACGACAGCGAACCCTGCGTCGGCCCACCCTTGCCCAGCACCGTGATCGCCGTGACGATCGAGGACTGGATGATGGCGAACACCGCATAGATGCACACCTTGGCCAAGAGGTAGGCCGTCGTGGACAACCCGACGGCCTGCTCGCGGCGGAAGATGGCCCGCTCACCGATCAGGTCGCGAACGGTCAACGCGGTACCCATGAAGATGGCGCCGACGTTCAGCAGCACCAGCATCTGCCCGGGCTCGTTGGGGGCGTCGCCCATCGGGTTGGGCACGCCGAAGCCGACGGTGCCGGGCACCGACAGCGACAACACACCCATGATGAACGGCAGCATCGCCAGGAAGGCAAAGTATCCGCGGTCGGAGATGATCAACCGCATCTGCCTGCGCGCGATGGTGGAGAACTGCCGGCGCACACTGGTTTTCGCGGGTTTGCCGAGGTCGGCGGGTTGTGCGGAGGCCTCGGCCCGCGGTGGCGGCCCGCTGCGGGCCAGGAACCGCTGATGGGAACTGTCGGGATCGCCGGCGACGGAGGAGAAGATGTCGGCCCAGTTGGTGGTGCCCAGTTGCGGCCCGATCTGGCTCGGCGGCCCATAGAACGCCGTCTTGCCGCCGGGCGCCAACAGCAGCACCTGGTCGCAGACGTCCAGATAGGTCAGCGAGTGGGTCACCACCAGCACCACACGACCGGCATCGGCGAGCTGGCGCAGCATCGTCATCACCTGACGGTCGAGCGCCGGGTCCAGGCCCGAGGTCGGCTCGTCCAGGATCAGCAGCGACGGGCCGGTCAGCAGCTCGAGCGCCACCGACGCGCGCTTGCGCTGACCGCCGGACAGCTTGTCCACCCGCGTCTCCAGCTGCCTGGTCATCTCGAGCTCCTCGAGGACCTGCAGGACCACGCGTTCGCGGTCCTCCTTGGTGGTATCCGGTGGCAGCCGCAGTTCGGCGGCGTACATCAGCGCCTGCTTGACGGTCAGCTGGCCGTGCACCACATCGTCCTGGGGCACCATGCCGATTCGGGAACGGAGCGAGGCGTACTCGGCGTGGATGTCGTGACCCTCGAAGGTCACCCGGCCGTCGGTCGGGTGCGTCAGCCCGGCGACCTGCTTGGCGAAGGTCGACTTGCCGGCGCCCGACGGGCCGATCACCGCGGTCAGCGTGCCCGGCCGCGCGTCGATCGAGATGTTGTCCAACAGTGTCTTGTTGCCCTCGATGGTCCACGTCAGGCCGCGGACCTCGAGGCCACCGGTGCGGGTGGCGGCCTGGGTCTCCGAGCCGCGGACCAGTGTTCCGCCGGTGAACACCAGGTCGACATTGCCGATGGTGACCACGTCGCCGTCGCGCAGCAGCGCGTCATCGACGCGGGCGCCGTTGACGAAGGTGCCGTTGATGCTGCGGTTGTCGAGGATCTCCGTGCCACCCGGGCCGGACACCAGCGTGGCGTGGTGCCGCGATGCCAGGACGTCGGGGATGACGATGTCGTTGTCGGTGGCGCGGCCGATCTTGATCCCGCCCGGGGGCACCTCGGGTGCTCTCCCGGGACGCAGGATCTTGAGCACGCTGGTCGCGAGGTTGTTCTCGGACGGCCGGGGCACGGCGGTCGGACCCATGGCGGTCTGTGAGGGGTCCGGGGGTGGTATGTATGTCGGCTGCGAACGCGAGACGGTCGGCGGCGGGTAGGCCGGTGGCTGGCCCGCGCTGGGCGGGTAGGCCGGCTGGTGCCTGCCCACCTCGAAGGCCAGCTGCGGGCCGTCCGGATTGCCGAGATTGAGAAGCTGGCCGTCGGCGATGTCGAGGGTCGGCACCCGCTGGCCGTGGACGTACATGCCGTTGAGGCTGCCGTTGTCGATGGCGATCCAGCGGCCCCGATCGAACCGCAGCACCAGGTGCGCGCGGGAGATCAGCGGGTGGGCGATACGGACATCGGCACGCAGATCGCGGCCCACGACGACGTCGTTGCCTGCAGGGAAGGTGCGTGAGGAGCCGCCGTATCGAACGGTCAGCGCGGGCGTTCCGGGGCGGCTCATCGGGAATAACTGTATCGGTTGGCGGTGATCGCGTGCCGCCGTGCGCGGGGAGCCGTGACCGAAGGCCACGTCACCGGACCGAGCCTAGCCTCGCCAAACACGTCGGTGAACATCCTTGGGCTGAGTGTTCGTGCCGGGCGAGCCTGACACAATGTCAGGCGTGGCAGCGACGACGTTGGACGGTAAATCCACCCGCGACGAAATTCTCGATGACCTCAAGGGGCGGGTGGCCACGCTGACCGCAGCGGGCCGGACCCCGGGCCTTGGCACCATCCTGGTCGGGGACGACCCGGGATCGCAGGCCTACGTCCGCGGCAAGCATGCCGACTGCGCGAAGGTCGGCATCACCTCGATCCGTCGTGACCTGCCCGCCGATATCAGCCCGGCCGCCCTGGACGAGACGATCGACGAGCTCAACGCCAACCCCGAGTGCACCGGCTACATCATGCAGCTGCCGCTGCCCAAGCACCTCGACGAGAACGGGGCCCTGGAACGTATCGATCCGGACAAGGACGCCGACGGTCTGCATCCCACCAATCTGGGCCGGCTGGTGCTCGGGAAAGAATCGGCGCTGCCCTGTACGCCGCGCGGCATCGTGCACTTGCTTCGGCGCTTCGACGTCCCGATTGCCGGCGCGCACGTGGTGGTGATCGGCCGTGGTGTCACGGTGGGTCGCCCGCTGGGGCTGCTGCTGACCCGCCGCTCGGAGAATGCCACGGTGACGTTGTGCCACACCGGAACTCGTGACCTCGCCGCGCTGACCAGGCAGGCGGACATCATCGTTGCCGCCGTCGGCGTGCCGTACCTGGTCACCGCCGACATGGTGAGGCCGGGGGCGGCGGTCGTCGATGTCGGCGTCAGCCGGGTCGACGGGAAACTCGCCGGTGACGTCGCACCGGACGTCTGGGATGTCGCAGGCCATGTGTCGCCCAACCCGGGCGGGGTGGGCCCGCTGACGCGGGCGTTCCTGCTGACCAACGTGGTGGAGCGCGCAGAGCGCGACGCGTGAATCGGCGGTGACCCTGAAGGAGTTCGCCCGCAAGATCTTCGCCGGTCAATGGCCGATCCTGTTGGTCGGCCTGATCCTGGTCGCCGCTCTCGGTCTGGTGATTGCCGGCTACTGGCGGCGGGGCGCTCTGGTCATGGGAATCGGAGTGGGCGTGGCCGCGGCCCTTCGGCTCGCGCTCTCCGACGATCGCGCCGGTCTGCTCGTGATCCGTTCGCGCACAATTGATTTCGCGACCACCGCGACTGTCAGTGCGGCGATACTCTATATCGCCTGGACCATCGACCCACTTGGCACTTCCTGACCTGTCGGCCGATCACCGCCTCGCGGCACCGTCGATTACCCATTTGGCGGTGCGAATATGCAGGCGAGCTGATCGGCCAGATCGAATCAGGACAGGGTCGCCCTGATGCCGACCGTGATGTAGGGCAGCGCCAGTCCTGAACTGTTGGCCAGCGCCGGATGGGTGGCCAACAGTTCGCGCACCTTCCCCAGCGTCCGGGCGCGCACCGCGGCCGGCGAGGTGATGCAGTAGCTGCGTGAGGCCACCAGATCGATGAGCGCCTGCGGAGTGAGGTAGCTGGTCCACTCCACGTGACGGCGCTCGACGCCGGCGAACGGATCGCTCAGCGTCACCTCGTCGCCCAGCGGGTCGTGCTCGTGGCCGATGATGGCGCCGAGATCCTTGACCCAGCCCATTCGTTCGTCGCGGGCATTCCACACCAGACCCAGCCGCCCGCCGGGCTTCAGCACCCTGGCGATCTCCTGAGCGGCGCGCTGCGGATCAAACCAGTGCCAGGCCTGCGCCACCAGCACCGAGTCGACGCTGTTGTCCGGCAACGGGATATCTTCGGCCGTGCCCAGCAGGGCCGGGGTGGCCGGCAGCGATTGGCTGAGCACCTCGAGCATCTCGGGAATGGGATCCACAGCCACCACATCGAGGCCGCGTTCGACGAGCCGAACGGTCAGCTTCCCGGTTCCGGCACCCAGGTCCAGCACCCGTTGCGCGTCGGTCGGCAGCAGCCAGTCGATGGCCTCCGGCGGATAGGACGGACGCCCGCGCTCGTACGCGGCCGCCTCCTCGCCGAAGGACAGGGATCTTTCAGAAGACCGACGCTCCGACGGGCTCACCGGGACGCGATCTCCAGGGTCTGCCGGATCAACGGGGCCACCGCTTCGGTCTCCACCAGGAACCCGTCGTGGCCGTAGATCGAGTCGACGACGTTGAGTCCGGCGCAGCCGGGCAGCAGGTCGGCCAGTTCCTGCTGCTGGCGCAGCGGGTACAGCCGGTCCGAGGTGATGCCCGCGACCAGCGCAGGCACCGGACATCCGGCCAGTGCTGCGGCCACGCCACCACGGTCGCGGCCGACATCGTGACTGCTCAGCGCATCGGTGAGCGCGACATAGGTGCCGGCGTCGAACCGTGAGACCAGCTTGCCGCCCTGATGCTCCAGGTAGCTCTGCACCGCGTAGCGGCCGCCGTTGGTGGGGTCCTCGTCGCCTTGTGCGTCGTTGCCGAACCGGGCATCCAGTTCGGCCTCTCCGCGGTAGGTGAGGTGGGCGACGCGCCGCGCGATCTCCAGTCCGGCGGCCGGGGAGCGGGCGGTGCCGTAGTAGTCGCCGCCGTTCCAGTCCGGGTCGGCTTTGATCGCTGCCACCTGGGTGCTCTGGGTGCCGATCTGGTCGGCGGTGGCGCGGGCGCCGACCGCCAGGATGAGCCCGGCGCGGACGGTATCGGGGTGCCCGACGATCCACTCCAGCGCCCGTGCCCCGCCCATGGAACCGCCGACCACCGCCGCCACCTGGATGACGCCGAGTGCGGCCAGTGCGGCCAGGTCGGCGTTCACCTGATCTCGGATGGTGATGGCGGGGAACCTTGAGCCCCAAGGCTTTCCGTCGGGTGCCTGCGAGCTCGGCCCGGTGGATCCGCGGCAACCGCCGAGTGCGTTGGTGGCGATGGCGCACCACCGGTCGGTGTCGATCGCGGCGCCGGGTCCGGCGACCCCGTCCCACCAGCCCGGTGTCGGATGATCGGGTCCGGCGGGGCCGCTGATGTGCGAATCGCCGGTCAGTGCGTGCAGCACCATGACGACGTTGTCGCGTTCGGGGTTCAGCTCGCCCCAGCGTTGCATCGCGATCGAGACGTCGTCGAGGACGACTCCGCTTTCCAGGGTCAGGGCGCCGATCTCGACGACCCCGATCTCACCTTCTGCGGGCAGCGTCGGCGGCACGTCGCTCAGTATGTCGAAGAGGGTCACGTCGCTGCACTCACACCGACGCGACACTCTGACCGGTGCCGGCGAATGCCTTTGCCGCGGCGAGTCCCTGGTCCAGGTCGGCCAGGATGTCGTCGATGCCCTCGATGCCGACGGCCAGCCGCACCAGGCCCGGCGTGACACCCGTGGTCAGTTGCTCCTCCGGGGTCAGCTGGGCGTGGGTGGTCGACGCGGGATGGATGACCAGCGAGCGCACGTCACCGATATTGGCGACGTGGCTGTGCAGCGTCAACGCGTTGACGAAGGCCTTGCCTGCCTCGATGCCGCCGGCCAGCTCGAATGCCAGCACCGCACCGGTGCCCTTCGGGGCGATCATGCGGCCCAGCTCGTACCACGGCGACGTCGGCAGACCGGCGTAGTTCACCGACGTCACTTCGTCGCGGCCGGTCAGGTACTCGGCGACCTTGATGGCGTTGGACACGTGTCGTTCAACACGCAGCGACAGCGTCTCCAATCCCTGGGCGATGAGGAATGCGCTGAAAGGCGCGAGGGAGGATCCCAGGTCGCGGAGCAACTGGACCCTGGCCTTGAGGGCGTAGGCGGGCGGGCCGAGCTCGGCGAACACCACGCCGTGGTAGCTGGGGTCCGGTGTCGTGAAGCCGGGGTGGCGGCCCTGGGTCCAGTCGAAGGTGCCGCCGTCGACGATGACACCGGCGATCGCCGAACCGTGTCCGCCCAGGTATTTGGTGGCCGAGTGCACCACGATGTCGGCGCCGTGCGTGATCGGCTGGATCAGGTACGGCGTGGCGATGGTGTTGTCGACGATGAGCGGGACGCCGTTGTCGTGGGCGATCGCCGCCACGTTCGGGATATCGAGGATGTCGATCTGGGGGTTGGAGATGGTCTCGGCGAAGAAGGCCTTGGTGTTCGGCTGGACCGCCGCCCGCCAGCTGTCCGGGTCATCGGGATTCTCGACGAAGCTGACCTCGATGCCCAGCTTGGGCAGCGTGTAATGGAACAGGTTGTAGGTGCCGCCGTAGAGTCGAGGGCTGGACACGATGTGGTCGCCGGCGCCGGCGAGATTGAGAATCGCGAACGTCTCGGCGGCCTGCCCGGAGGACAGGAAAAGTGCCGCGACCCCACCTTCGAGCGCGGCCAACCGCTGCTCGATGACATCGGTGGTCGGGTTGCCGATGCGGGTGTAGATGTTGCCGGTCTCTTCGAGGCCGAACAGCGCTGCGGCGTGGGCGGTGTTGTCGAACGTGAATGAGGTCGTCTGGTAGATCGGCAGCGCCCGGGCATTGGTGGCGATGTCGGGGGTCTGGCCGGCGTGCACCTGCTTGGTCTCGAACGACCAATTGCCGCTGGCATCTTTTGGCGTGCTCACGAGAACGAACCTCCATCTGTGTCTGGGGGCCCGTCAGTACGGACCCGCGCTTGCCGGCAGTCGCCATTCGACTGCTCAACCTGGTCTTCACCCGGAGCACCCCACCGCGGTTGGAGGGTTGCCGGCCAGCAAGCCGGGGCTTGATGCTGGCGCTCATGACCGCTAAGAAGCCTAACTCACGACATTGACCCGGTGCCACCTGGTTATCGGAGGTTTCGCGGGGCCGGAAAAAGCTACCGGCCAGTAGTCAAAGTTGACCCATCACGAGTTCGTCGGCCCTTGTAGTGTTGCCGGTGAGGGCAGCCCGGGACCGTCGCCAGACCGGTCGCGGGCGGCCCACTGGTGCGAGACCGGTTCTGCTCAATCAATCAGGCAGAAGCGACTTTCGCTGCATCTGATCCGACAGTGACGCCGGGAGTACACATGAGCGCCGAGCAGCCGACCATCATCTACACGTTGACCGACGAGGCACCGCTGCTGGCGACGTATGCCTTTCTGCCGATCATCCGGACCTTCGCCGCCGCAGCCGGCATCGACGTCAAGACCACTGACATCTCCGTTGGAGCGCGCATCCTCGCCGAGTTCGGCGACTACCTGACCGATGAGCAGAAGGTGCCGGACAACCTTGCCGCCCTCGGCAAGCTGACCCAGGATCCCACCGCCAACATCATCAAGCTGCCCAACATCAGCGCGTCGGTGCCCCAGTTGCTGGCGGCCATCAAGGAACTCAAGGACAAGGGTTACGCCCTGCCGGATTACCCCGGCGAAGCGAAGACCGACGAGGACAAAGAGATCAAGCGGCGCTACGGCAAGTGCCTGGGCAGCGCGGTGAACCCGGTGCTGCGCGAGGGCAACTCCGATCGCCGTGCGCCCAATGCGGTCAAGGAGTTCGCCCGCAAGCACCCGCACAGCATGGGCAAGTGGTCGCAGGCGTCGCGCACCCACGTGGCGACCATGAAGACCGGCGACTTCTATCACGGCGAGAAGTCGCTGACGGTGGACAAGGACCGCACGGTCAAGATGGCGCTCGAGACCGCGGCCGGAGAATCCGTGCTCAAGCCCGAGGTCAAGCTGGATGCCGGCGATGTCATCGACAGCATGTACATGAGTAAGCAGGCGCTCATCGACTTCTACGAGGAGCAGATCGAGGACGCCTACAAGACGGGCGTGATGTTCTCGCTGCACGTCAAGGCGACCATGATGAAGGTCAGCCACCCGATCGTGTTCGGTCACGCGGTGAAGGTGTTCTACAAGGACGCATTCGCCAAGTACGAGGAGCTCTTCGACGAGCTCGGCGTCAACGTCAACAACGGGCTGTCCGATCTATACAGCAAGATCGAATCGCTGCCGGCCTCACAGCGCGAAGAGATCATCAACGACCTGCACGCCTGCCACGAGCACCGTCCCGAGCTGGCCATGGTGGATTCGGCGAAGGGCATCTCCAACTTCCATTCGCCCTCCGATGTCATCGTGGACGCATCGATGCCGGCGATGATCCGCCTGGGCGGCAAGATGTATGGCGCCGACGGCCGCACCAAGGACACCAAGGCGGTCAACCCGGAGTCGACGTTCTCGCGCATCTATCAGGAGATGATCAACTTCTGTAAGACGCACGGCAATTTCGATCCGACCACCATGGGCACCGTCCCGAACGTCGGTCTGATGGCGCAGAAGGCCGAGGAGTACGGCAGCCACGACAAGACCTTTGAGATCGCCGAAGCCGGTGTCGCCAAGATCGTCGACGTGGACAGCGGTGAGGTGCTGCTGAGCCAGGAGGTCGACGAGGGCGATATCTGGCGTATGCCGATCGTCAAGGACGCCGCGATCCGCGACTGGGTGAAGCTCGCCGTGAACCGTGCCCGGCTGTCCGGTATGACGACGGTGTTCTGGCTGGACGACGAGCGTCCGCATGAGAACGAGCTGCGTAAGAAGGTCAAGGAGTACCTCAAGGAAGAGGACACCGAGGGTCTCGACATCACCATCCTGCCGCAGGTATGGGCCATGCGGTACACGATGGAACGGGTGATCCGCGGGCGGGACACCATCGCCGCGACCGGCAACATCCTGCGTGACTACCTCACCGACCTGTTCCCGATCCTGGAGCTGGGCACTAGCGCCAAGATGCTGTCGGTGGTGCCGTTGATGGCCGGTGGCGGGCTGTATGAGACCGGTGCCGGTGGTTCGGCGCCCAAGCATGTCAGCCAGCTGGTCGAGGAGAACCATCTGCGGTGGGATTCGCTGGGTGAGTTCCTCGCCATCGGCGCCAGCCTGGAGGATCTCGGCAACAAGACCGACAACGCCAAGGCCAAGCTGCTCGGCGACACGCTGGACGCCGCGGTCGGAAAACTATTGGACGAGAACAGGAGTCCGTCACGCAAGACCGGCGAGCTGGACAATCGCGGTAGCCAGTTCTACCTGTCGCTGTACTGGGCGCAGGCGCTGGCCGATCAGACCGAGGACAAGGAACTGGCCGAGTATTTCGCTCCGCTGGCCAAGTCGCTGGCCGAAGGCGAAGACGCCATCCTCGCCGAGCTCAGCGCGGTGCAGGGCAGGCACGCCGACATCGGCGGCTACTACTACCCGGACCCGGAGAAGATGGCGGCAGTGATGCGGCCGAGCAAGACGTTCAACGCCGTGCTGGAGGCTGCGAAGAGCTGATCGGCGCCGGAGGGCATGTCGGGTTCCCGAATGTAGTACTACCCGCAGTACTGCAGATTCTGTAGTACTGCGGGTAGTACTGCTTTTCAGAAGGTGCTGCTTCCCCGGACGGTGGAGGCCCCGCGGTGCAGCCGGCCGGCGGTACCGCAAGAGGGCCTTGTCGGAGGCGTCCACTAGGGTCGTCCACCGTGATCGTCACCACCGTCAACGTCAACGGCATCCGTGCAGCGGCCAAACAGCGATCCACCGAGAACCTCGGCCTGCTGCCGTGGCTCAAGGAGAGCGCCGCCGATGTCGTCTGCCTGCAGGAGACCCGTGCCGACGACGAACAGCTCGCCGAGGCGCTGGCGCCGGCCCTGGCCGACGGCTGGAATCTCGCCGCTGCCGAGCCGCATGTCAAGGGCCGCAACGGTGTTGCCGTGCTGTCCCGCACACCGTTCGACGCGGTGCGCATCGGTTCGGGCTCCGAGGAATTTGCCGAGCACGGCCGCTATATCGAGGTCGACACCGCCGGCGCCACGGTGGCCAGCGTGTACCTGCCCACCGGCGAGGCTGAGACGGAGCGCCAGCTGGAGAAGGAGCGCTTCATGTCCGCGGTCGAGACCCGGATGGCCGCACTGCTCGCCGACGGCCGCGACGCCGTGATATGCGGTGACTGGAACATCGCGCACACCGAGAGCGATATCAAGGCCTGGAAGGCCAATGTCAAGAAGGCGGGCTTCCTGCCTGCCGAGCGGCAGTGGCTGACCGAGCTGATGTCCACCGGCTGGGTGGACGTGGTGCGCCGGCTGCATCCCGACGTGGCGGGCCCGTACAGCTGGTGGTCATGGCGCGGTAAGGCTTTCGACAACGATGCGGGCTGGCGTATCGACTACCACCTGGCCAGCCCGGGCCTCGCCGCCCGCGCGGTGTCGGCGCGGGTGGAGCGGGCCGAGTTGTACGCGCTGCGCTGGTCCGATCACGCCCCGGTGACCGTCGAGTTCGGCTGAGAAGTGCGGCCCCTGTGCCGGGTAGCTGAGGCGTCGTGCCGCGGTTGTCAGCGGTGGTCGGAAGTCTGACGGCCGTAATCACGTGCCGTACCTCCGGCACGGCGTGCTCAGCGCCAAGGGGTGCGTGACAAGATCTATTCATCATGAGCGTCCCCTCCAAAAGCGTCGTGTTCTCCGGCGCACAGCCCACCTCGGATTCGCTGCATCTCGGTAACGCGCTGGGAGCGGTCAACCAGTGGGTCAGCCTGCAGGAGGATTACGACGCCTACTTCTGCGTCGTGGACCTGCACGCCATCACCGTCCCGCAGGATCCCGAGGTGCTGCGCAAGCGCACCCTGGTGACCGCCGCGCAGTACCTGGCGCTGGGCGTGGACCCAGCGCAGGCGACGGTGTTCGTCCAGAGTCACGTGCCCGCCCACACCCAACTCGCTTGGTTGCTGGGCTGTTTCACCGGCTTCGGGCAGGCATCGCGGATGACGCAGTTCAAGGACAAGTCGCAGAAGCAGGGCGCGGAGGCCACCACCGTCGGTTTGTTCACCTATCCGGTGCTGATGGCGGCCGACGTGTTGCTCTACGACACCGCCCTGGTGCCGGTCGGGGAGGACCAGCGTCAGCACCTGGAACTGGCGCGCGATATCGCCGAACGCATCAACGTCCGCCTACCGGGCGCCTTTGTGATTCCCGAGGCGATCATCCCCAAGGCCACCGCCAAGATCTACGACCTGCAGGACCCGACCGCGAAGATGAGCAAGTCGACGGCCACCGACGCGGGACTGATCAGCCTGCTGGATGACCCCAAGAAGTCGGCGAAGAAGATCCGGTCCGCCGTGACCGACAGCGAGCGGGAGATCCGCTTCGACCGCGACGCCAAACCGGGGGTCTCCAATCTGCTGACCATCCAGTCCGCGGTGACCGGAACCGATATCGACACCCTGGTGGCCGGATACGCCGGACGCGGCTACGGCGATCTCAAAACCGAAACCGCTGATGCGGTTGTCGAATTCGTGACTCCCATCAAGGCGCGCGTCGACGAACTGCTCGCTGACCCGACCGAACTGCAGACGGTGCTGACCAAGGGGGCCGCGCGGGCGAATGAGGTCGCTTCAGCGACACTGCAGCGGGTATACGACCGGATGGGATTCTTGGCGCCGCCGCGTTGACCACCCGGGAAGGGGTACCCATGGCTGAGTCTGACGCGGAGAAACCCGGCTTCATGGACCGGTTGCGCACCCGTTTCCGGTGGTTCGACCGTGTCATGCGGGCGCAGGACCGGTACAAGGACTGCAAGGGCGACTTCTACGCCGCGGGCATCACGTACTTCACCATCTTCGCGTTGTTCCCGCTGCTCATGGTGGGTTTTTCCATCGGCGGGTTCGTGCTGGCCAACCAACCCGACCTGATGATGGAGGTCGAGGAACGCATCCGCGACGCGGTGTCGGGCGACCTCGGTTCGCAACTGGTGGAGTTGATGGATTCGGCGGTCGCCTCCCGCGGCACCGTCGGAGTCATCGGCCTGGCCGCCGCCGCCTGGGTCGGCCTGGGGTGGATGGCCAACCTTCGTGAGGCGCTCAGCCAGATGTGGGAGCAGCGGCATGAGCCGGCCGGATTCGTGGCCACCAAGCTGTCGGATCTGCTGGCGTTGGTCTCGGCGGCGCTGGCGCTGGCGCTGACCATCGGCCTGACGGCGCTGAGCAACGAGTCACCGATGACGACGGTGCTGGGCTGGTTCGGACTGCAGGATGTTCCGGGTCTGAGCGTCGGGCTGCAGGGGGTGTCCTGGGTGTTCTCGGTGGGGATCTCCTGGATGCTCTTCGCCTGGATCATCGCCCGGCTGCCGCGCGAGTCGGTCAGCTTCCGAAGCTCGCTGCGGGCCGGTCTGATCGCGGCAGTGGCGTTCGAGGTGTTCAAGCAGGTGGCCTCGATCTACCTGCGCTCGGTGGTGACCGGTCCTGCCGGTGCCACCTTCGGTCCGGTGCTGGGCCTGATGGTGTTCGCCTACATCACCGCCCGGCTGATCCTCTTCGCGACGGCATGGGCGGCGACCGCCCCCGAGAACCTGGCCGCGGTGCCGATCGAGCCGCCCGGCCCGGTGCGGATCAGCCCGCGGGTTCAGGTCCGTGAGGGTATCGGGATGTCCGGAGCCGTCGCGGGTTTCGCCGCCGGGGCGATCGGCGGGCTCGGACTGTCCCGGCTGTTGCGCTCCCGTCGCAGCAGTCAGACGCGCTGACGGTTCATCGACCGGGCCGCCATGATGAGTGCGAAGACGATGATCACGCCGACGAACGCGACGCCGACGCGCACCGGTAGCGCATCGGCGCTCGGCAGTGCGGTCGCGGCCACCACCGTGGAGTCCGGGGCGGCCTCTGGATCCTTCTTGGCCAGCGACGGGTCGGCCTCGATCAGGGTGCCGATCTTGGTGCCGGGCGCGGTGGCGAACCCGTAGTCGAGCAGGCGGGCGGCCTGTTCCCACGGAGCGATCGGTACCCGGGTGCCCTTCATCAGGACGACCATCAGCCGGCGTCCGTCGCGTTCGGCGGCGCCGACGAAGGTCTGGCCGGCATCGTCGGTGTAGCCGGTCTTGCCACCGAGGGCGCCGGGGTAGTTGTGGAGCAGCTTGTTGTCGTTCTCCAGCTCATAGCTGGGCCACGGGTATTTTTCGCTGGCAACGATCTTCGCGAATGTCTCGTTGTTCCAGGCATACCGGTAGAACAGCCCGATGTCGTAGGCCGAGGTGCTCATGCCCGGGCCGTCGAGGCCGGACGGAGTCGCCGCCCGGGTGTCACGGGCGCCGAGCTTGCGGGCCAGGTTATTGATCTTCTGCAGGGCGGTGTCCCAGCCGCCGAGCTGGGCCGCCAGTGCATGGGCGGCGTCGTTACCGGAGACCATCAGCAGGCCGTGCAGCAGGTCACTGATGGTGTAGCGCTCGCCGTTCTTCACGCCGACCTTGCTGCCCTCCGCGGCTTCGTCGGCTTCGGTGCCGTTGACCTGACGGTTGATCGGCAGATCCTGGATGGCCTGGATGGCGGTCAGCACCTTGATGATGCTGGCGGGGCGGTGCCGTCCGTGCGGGTCTCGGGCGGCGATCACCTCGCCGGTGTCCAGATCGGCGACCAACCACGCCTCGGCCGAGATGTCACCGGGCACCGGCGGGGTATCGGGAGCGGTGATGACACCGCAGCCACCGAGTGCCTCGCCGCCCAGTGGGGTGGCGGGCACCGGCAGCGGCTGCGGTGGCGGCCCGGCCTTGGGGACCTCGGAGTCGTCGACCGCGGGTGGCGTTGTCACCCGGTACGGGCAGGGATCGGGCCCGGGGTCCGCATCGGCCAGCGGCGCTCCGAGCAGCGCGGAGCCGGCCAGCATGACGGCCGCGGTGACCGCACAAGCCACTCGGCGCAGCGAAACTTTGGAAGCCATCGTCTGTGCAGACTAGGAGAAAGCCGCCCGATCTCCGGGTCGCCACGCTGTGGCGGATGTGACTTTTGTGGTGTAAATGACTTTGTGGTGTACGTGACTTTTGTGGTGTACGTGACTTCTATGGTCGCGCCGGATCACATCCGGCGAGCGGCCTCCGACAGCACGGTGTTCAGGATGTCGTAGATCGCATCGAACTCGGCCTGCCCGCTGATGAGCGGGGGAGCCAGCTGCACCACTGGGTCGCCACGGTCATCGGCGCGGCAGTACAGTCCGGCCTCCCACAGCGCAGGGGTCAGGTATCCGCGCAGCAACCGCTCGGATTCCTCGTCGTTGAACGTCTCCTTGGTCGCCTTGTCCTTGACCAGTTCGATGCCGTAGAAGAAGCCCTCGCCGCGGACGTCGCCGACGATGGGCAGGTCGTAGAGCTTCTCCAGGGTCGCCCGGAACGCCGGGGCGCTCTCCTTGACGTGGGCGTTGATGCCCTCGCGTTCGAAGATGTCGAGGTTGGCCAGTGCGACCGCCGCCGACACCGGGTGCCCGCCGAAGGTGTAGCCGTGCCCGAACACCGTCTGTCCGTCGTTGAACGGCTCGAACAGCCGGTCACTGGCGATCATCGCGCCCAGCGGTGAGTAGCCCGACGTCAAACCCTTTGCACTGGTGATGATGTCGGGAACGTAACCGAAATCGTCACAGGCGAACATCGAACCGATCCGGCCGTAGGCGCAGATCACCTCGTCGGACACCAGCAGCACGTCGTACTCGTCGCAGATCTCGCGGACCCGTTCGAAATATCCGGGTGGCGGGGGGAAGCAGCCGCCGGCGTTCTGCACCGGCTCCAGGAATACGGCGGCGACGGTGTCGGGCCCCTCGAACTCGATGGCCTCGGCGATGCGGTCCGCGCAGTAGCGGCCGAAGGTCTTCTCGTCGTGCGCGTAGGCATCCGGTGCGCGATAGAAGTTGGTGTTCGGCACCCGGTATCCGCCGGGGGTCGGCGGATCGAACGGCGCTTTGAACGCCGGGATTCCGGTGATGGCCAGCGCTCCTTGCGGCGTGCCGTGATAGGCGATGGACCGCGATATCACCTTGTACTTGCCCGGCTTGCCGGTCAACTTGAAGTACTGCTTGGCCAGTTTCCAGGCGCTCTCGACGGCCTCGCCACCACCGGTGGTGAAGAAGACGCGATTCAGATCACCCGGCGCGTAATTGGCTATGCGCTCGGCCAATTCAATCGCCGATGGGGTGGCGTAGGACCACAGTGGGAAGAAAGCCAGCTGCTGCGCCTGCTTGGCGGCCGCGGCGGCGAGCTCCTCGCGGCCGTGCCCGACCTGGACGACGAACAGCCCACTGAGGCCGTCGATGTAGCTGTTGCCCTTGTCATCGAAGATTCGGGTGCCCTCGCCGCGGGTGATGATGGGCGGGGTGATGCCGGCGCCGTGGCGGGCGAAGTGCCCCCACAGGTGCCGGTTGGCCTTGGCCGCCAGGTCGCCTGCGGTGCTTGTGCTTGTGCTTGTTTCGGTGATTGTCATCTCGTGCCCCAGTTGTATTGCTGTTTGACAAGTTTCAGGTAAACCAACGTTTCGGTGGCGATCACTCCCGGGACGGCGCGGATCTTGGTGTTGAGCAGGTCTAGTAGGTCGCCGTCGTCCTCGCAGACGACCTCGACGATGGCGTCGAACGTTCCGGCGGTGAGCACCACGTAGTCGATGGACTCCAGGGCGGCCAGCTTCTCGGCGACCTTGGTGGTGTCACCGGTGCAGCGGATGCCGATCATGGCCTGACGGGCGAACCCGAGTTGCATCGGGTCGGTGACGGCGACGATCTGCATGACACCGGCGTCGACCATCCGCTGCACCCGCTGACGGACGGCGGCTTCCGAGAGTCCGACGGCCTTGCCGATTCCGGCGTAGGAACGCCTGCCGTCCTGCTGCAACTTCTCGATAATGGCCTTCGAGAGCTCGTCCAGCTGGAATGCGGCACCGGGGCGCGAGTGGTTGATTCGCAGTGAGACGGCGGATGCGCCGGGCTGGGAATCGGGGTTTGACATGTCACGATTGTGCACGGAATCCGTCGTTACAAGCAACCATTTCTATGAAATCAGGCGTTCGGTGTGCCAGGAATCGCTGGAATGCGTAGCCTGGGGCACTGTGAAGGCGACTCAAGTCTCGGGTAGTTGGATCAACGGGGCAACGGTGTCGACCTCGGGTCGACCGTTCGAGGTGATCAACCCCGCCACCGGCGCGGTGGCGGCGACCTATGCCCTTGCGACCCCCACCGACGTCGATGCCGCGGTGGCCGCCGCGCGTGCCGCCCAGCCAGGATGGGCTTCCGTGGCACCGGTCGACCGCGCCGGCGTGCTGTTCAAACTGGCCGAGTTGATGCAAGCGTCGGCCGAGACATTCATCGCCGAGGAAGTAGCCCAGTGCGGTAAGCCGGTCCGGCTGGCCACCGAGTTCGATGTGCCCGGCAGCATCGACAATGTGTCGTTCTTCGCCGGTGCGGCAAGGCATCTGGAAGGTAAGGCCACCGCCGAGTACTCGGCCGACCACACCTCCAGCGTCCGGCGCGAGGCCGTCGGCGTCGTCGCGACCATCACGCCGTGGAACTACCCGCTGCAGATGGCGGTGTGGAAGGTGATCCCGGCGCTGGCCGCCGGGTGCGCTGTCGTCATCAAACCGGCCGAGATCACCCCGCTCACCACTATGACGTTGGCGCGGGTGGCGAAGGCGGCCGGGCTGCCCGACGGGGTGCTCAACGTGGTGACCGGATCCGGCGCCGATGTGGGCACCGCGCTGGCCGGGCACCGCGATGTCGACGTCGTCACCTTCACCGGGTCGACGGGGGTCGGCCGCAAGGTGATGGCCGCGGCGGCCGTGCACGGCCACCGCACCCAGCTCGAGCTCGGCGGCAAGGCCCCGTTCGTGGTGTTCGACGATGCCGACCTGGATGCCGCGATCCAGGGCGCGGTCGCCGGCGCGCTGATCAACTCCGGGCAGGACTGCACGGCCGCGACTCGGGCGATCGTGTCACGCGATCTCTACGACGATTTCGTCGTCGGGGTCGGTGAGGTGTTCTCGAAGATGGTGGTGGGGGATCCGCATGACCCGGACACCGATCTGGGGCCGCTGATCACCTTCGCGCACCGGGAGAAGGTGGCGGCCATGGTGTCTCGCGCCCCCGATCAGGGTGGGCGGATCGTGTGTGGCGGTTCGGCGCCCGATCTGCCGGGCGCGTTCTATCGGCCCACGCTCATCGCCGATGTCGCAGAGTCATCGGAGGTGTATCGCGAAGAGATCTTCGGTCCGGTGCTCACGGTGCGTGCGTTCGGTGACGACGACGATGCTCTTCGGCAGGCGAACGACACCGTGTACGGGCTGGCGGCGTCCGCGTGGACCCGCGATGTGTATCGCGCACAACGGGCCTCACGCGAGATCAATGCCGGATGCGTGTGGATCAACGACCACATCCCGATCATCTCCGAGATGCCGCACGGCGGCGTGGGCGCCTCTGGGTTCGGCAAGGACATGAGCGACTACTCCTTCGAGGAGTATCTCACCATCAAGCACGTGATGAGCGATATCACCGGTGTGGCCGAAAAAGGTTGGCATCGGACGATTTTCGCGCTGCGCTGAGGCGGCGCGCCTATTCGTTGGGCGGAATCACGATCACCGGCACGTCGACGCCGGCAAGGATGCGTGATGCGGTGGAGCCCAGGAAGATCCGCTTGGGCGCGGCGAACCGGCTGGAGCCGACCACGAGAATGTCGGACTCGTCCCAGTTCAGTTTCTTCAGTGCGGACTCCAGCGTCATACCCTCGGCCACCAGTGATTCGATATCGGGCGAGTCCGGCAGTGCGCGCGCCGCCACCGCGAGGGCAGGGCCGCCCACCGGATCGCCGAGAACGGTCAGCACATCATCGGTGTTGTCCGGGTTGTTCAGGCCGATCCCCACGACGCTGAAGCCGGCGAACGACTGCACCGCGTAGGCGACCAGCACATAGGTGCACACCAGGATGAGAGTCGTGATGACGGCGGCGATACCGGGGGTTTTGCCGGGGTTCTTGGTCTCCTCGCCGACGGCCAGACAGGCGTCCCAGCCCCAGTAGATGAACACGCACAAAATGATGGCGGCTGCGACGGACGACACGTCCAGACCGGATGGCCACAGCCAGGCCAGCTGCGGGGAGGTGGCCTGCGCGCCCGCGGTGTCGGAGAACACGCGAGTCAGCGCCCAGATGCTGGCGATGATCAGCACGCCGAACTGAACCGCGATCAGCACGATCTGCATCCGCTCGGACACCGCGACACCGCGCGCGCTGACCAGCGTCATGGCGATGATGAAGAACGAGCCGAGTCCCACCTTGGCCCAGAGATTCTCGGCCAGCGCATCCTGGCCGAGGAACTTGAACAGTTAGATGGCTGCCACCGCGGCGAGTTTACGGCGAGTTCCCCGACGTTGGCCGGCAGCGGAGAAATTCGCGTGTCATTTCTATTGGACGAGACAAGCTCGCCAGATTTGTGACAACAGAAATCGTTCGAACCGACCGCGGGCGGGTAGAGAGGAGGCGTGAAGGACATACTGCCCAGCCGAGGCGCGATCTTCGGTACCCATCTCCGATCGGCTGCGACCGTGTCTGTGCAGCTCGTCGCGGTGGCCGCAGCGGCCTGGATCCTGGCCTGGATCGTGGGCGAGACGTGGGTCATCATCCTGCCGGTGGCGCTGGCCGTGGTCATCAGCACCGTGCTGTGGCCGCCCGTGCGATGGCTGCGCGACAAGGGTCTGCCGCCGGCGGCAGCGGCGCTGGCGATACTGCTGGTCGCGTTGGCGGTGTTCGTCGGGCTGATCGCCGCCGTGGCGCCCGCCATCGTCGAACAGTCGACGGAGCTGGCGCAACAGGCCTCAGAGGGCGTCGTCCAGGTGCAGAATTGGCTCGGCGGCCCGCCGTTGAACATCAGTCAGGCGCAACTCGATTCGGCAGTTGCCGCGATCAACGACGGGCTGAACACCAGCAGCAGTCAGATCGCGTCCGGCGTGTTCACCGGTGTGGGAGCCGCGACATCGGCGCTGGTGACGCTGTTCACGACCATCGTGGTGGCATTCTTCGTTCTCAAGGATGGACCGCATTTCATTCCGTGGTTGCGGAGCTCGGTCGGCAATCCCGCCGCACCGTACCTCGCCGAGGTGCTCGCACGCATCTGGTCGAGCCTCGGCGGGTTCATCCGCACTCAGGCGCTGGTCAGCTTCGTCGATGCCGCCCTCATCGGGATCGGGCTGGTGGTTCTGGGGGTGCCGCTGGCCTACGCCCTTGCGATCGTCACGTTCATCGGCGGTTTCGTGCCGATCGTCGGCGCCTTCGTCGCCGGCGGTCTGGCGGTGCTGATCGCGCTGGTCGCCAACGGCCCGGTCACCGCGCTGATCATGCTGGGGATCATCGTCGCGGTGCAGCAGCTGGAGGGCAATGTCCTGCAGCCGTGGCTGCAGTCCAAGTCGATGAAACTGCACGCGGTGATCGTCCTGCTCGCGGTGACGCTGGGCGGCTCGACCTTCGGCGTCATCGGCGCATTCCTGGCGGTGCCGGTGGCTGCCGCGGTGGCGGTGATCATCCGGTACTACGACGAGCAGGTCGAGGCGCGTACCACCGGGAACCTGCCTGACCCCGAGCCCGAAACCTGACGAGCGTCGCCTTGTGTGCCAAATTCTCGCCGGGGGTGGCGCACAAGCCAACGCTGGTTTCGGGTGGAACCAGCCGCGGGCGCGCTGCGTCTGATCCTGTGTGGTGTTTTTGGGCTCCGAGGCATTGGCCGCGGGCGAGCTGAACCGCTACCAGCTGCGTACACAACACGACGCCATCTACCGCAACGTCTATAAGCCGCGCGGGATGCCGCTCACACCGGCGGACAAAGCCATTGCGGCCTGGCTGTGGTCGGGTCGGCGCGGAGTCGTTGCAGGCCTTTCAGCCGCGGCGCTGCACGGATCACGGTGGATCGACGCGACCGAACCCGCCGAGCTCAACCAGGCGAGCCGTTCTGGGCCAGCGGGGATTCACATCCGCAGCGACGAGCTCTGGCCCGACGAGGTGGTGCTGATCCGCAGCGTCCCCGCGACGTCACCGGCACGCACGGCCTTTGACCTCGGCAGGCTCAAGGGCATCACCACCGCCGTCATCCGCGTCGACGCCCTCCTGCAAGCCACCGATCTGAAGATCGTCGACGTCGAGTCGCTGCTGCTCCGGCACAAGGGAGTACGAGGCACTGTCGACCTGCACCAGGTTCTCCGTCTCGCCGATCCCGGCGCCGAATCGCCGCAGGAGACCCGGCTGCGGCTGGTCTTGACCGACGCGGGCCTTCGACCAACGCACACGCAGATCGAAGTGTTCGACCATGGGTTCTTCGTCGGCCGTCTGGATATGGGCTGGCCGCAGTGGAAGGTCGGCGTGCAGTACGACGGCTTCCAGCACTGGACGGATCCGCAGCAGCGCACCCGCGATATCGATCAGGATGTGGCGTACCGGGACCTCGGTTGGCGCATCGTCCGGGTGGGTGCCGACCTCATGAAGTACCGGCAGGCGAGCGTGATCGGGCGCACGCTCGGCGCGTTGAAGGCCGCGGGCGCCCCGTACTGAAACGAAAGTTGGCTTGTGTGTCAGGTTTTCGAAGAATCTGGCACACAAGACAACACTCGCCGAGAAAGAATTAGCGCGCGAACATCAGCGCGCGCTTGACCTCTTGGATCGCCTGGGTCACCTGGATGCCACGCGGGCACGCCTCGGTGCAGTTGAAGGTGGTGCGGCAGCGCCACACACCGTCGACCTCGTTGAGGATGTCGAGGCGCTCGGCGGCGCCCTCGTCACGCGAATCGAAGATGAAGCGGTGTGCGTTGACGATCGCCGCCGGGCCGAAGTACGAGCCCTCGCTCCAGTACACCGGGCAGCTGGTGGTGCAGCAGGCGCACAGGATGCACTTGGTGGTGTCGTCGTAGCGGGCGCGGTCGGTGGCGCTCTGGATGCGCTCCCTGGTGGGTGCGTTACCGCTGGCGATCAGGAACGGCTTGACCGCGCGGTACGCGTCGAAGAACGGCTCCATGTTCACCACGAGGTCCTTCTCCAGGGGCAGCCCGCGGATCGGCTCGATGGTGATGGTCAGCTGCTTGGACGCCTTCTTGGGCAGCAGATCGCGCATCAGCACCTTGCACGCCAACCGGTTCACCCCGTTGATGCGCATGGCGTCGCTGCCACAGACCCCGTGGGCACAGGACCGGCGGAACGTCAGAGTGCCGTCCAGGTACCACTTCACGTAGTGCAGCAGGTTCAGCACACGATCCGAGGGCAGGCACGGCACCCGGTAGCTCTGATAGCCTGCGTCTTCCGGGCGGTCCGGATTGAACCGGGCGATCTTGAGGGTGACCATGACCGCGCCGTCGGGCACCGGGGGAAGGCCCGGACCGCCGGTTTCGGGCTTTTCGATGACCGAAGACGTCATGTCAGTACTTCCGTTCCATCGGCTCGTAGCGGGTCTGCACCACCGGCTTGTAGTCCAACCGGATGTCCGAGATCAGATCCGAACCGTCCTTGTAGGCCATGGTGTGGCGCATGTAGTTGGTGTCGTCGCGGTTGGGGTAGTCCTCGCGGGCGTGTCCGCCGCGGGATTCCTTGCGGTTCAGCGCGCCGACGACGGTCACCTCAGCCAGCTCCAGCAGGAAGCCGAGCTCGATGGCCTCCAGCAGATCGCTGTTGTAGCGCTTGCCCTTGTCCTGCACGGTGATTCGTGCGTAACGCTCCTTGAGGGCGTGGATGTCGGTGAGCGCCTGCTTCAGCGTCTCCTCGGTGCGGAACACCGCGGCGTTGTTGTCCATCGACTGCTGCAACGCCGTGCGGATGTCGGCGACGCGTTCGTTGCCATGCTCGGAGAGGATGTCGCCGACCCAGTCGACCACCATGCCCGCCGGGTTCTCCGGCAGGTCGACGTGGTTGTGGTTCAGCGCGTACTCGGCGGCCGCGATACCGGCGCGGCGGCCGAAGACGTTGATATCCAGCAGCGAGTTGGTGCCCAGCCGGTTGGAGCCGTGCACCGACACGCACGCGCATTCGCCGGCGGCGTACAGGCCGGGGATGATGTTGTTGTTGTCGCGCAGCACCTGACCGTTGACGTTGGTCGGGATGCCGCCCATCACGTAATGGCAGGTCGGGTAGACCGGCACCAGTTCGGTGACCGGGTCCACGCCCAGGTACGTGCGGGCGAACTCGGTGATATCGGGCAACTTGGCTTCCAGGACGTCCGCGCCGAGGTGACGCACGTCGAGGTAGACGTAGTCCTTGTTCGGTCCCGCGCCACGGCCTTCGAGCACCTCGAGCACCATCGAGCGGGCCACGATGTCGCGGGGGGCCAGGTCGACGATGGTCGGTGCGTAGCGCTCCATGAAGCGCTCGCCCTCGCCATTGAGCAGCCGGCCGCCCTCGCCGCGCACGGCCTCGGAAATGAGGATCCCGAGCCCGGCCAGTCCTGTCGGGTGGAACTGGTGGAACTCCATGTCCTCCAAGGGAAGTCCCTTGCGGAAGATGATGCCCAGGCCGTCGCCGGTCAGGGTGTGCGCATTCGAGGTGGTCTTGTACATCCGGCCGGAACCGCCGGTGGCGAAGACGATCGACTTGGCGTGGAAGATGTGGATGTCGCCGGTGGCGAGCTCGTAGGCGATGACGCCGGTGGCCACCGGACCGCCGGGGGTGTCGGTCAGCGAGATGTCGAGGGCGTAGAACTCGTTGAAGAACTCCACGTCGTGCTTGACGCAGTTTTGGTACAGCGTCTGCAGGATCATGTGGCCGGTGCGGTCGGCGGCATAGCAGGCCCGGCGCACCGGGGCCTTGCCGTGGTCGCGGGTGTGCCCGCCGAAGCGGCGCTGGTCGATACGGCCCTCGGGGGTGCGGTTGAACGGCATCCCCATCTTCTCCAGGTCGTAGACCGCGTCGATGGCCTCCTTGCACATGATCTCGACGGCATCCTGGTCGGCGAGGTAGTCGCCGCCCTTGACGGTGTCGAAGGTGTGCCACTCCCAGTTGTCCTCTTCGACGTTGGCCAGCGCGGCGCACATGCCGCCCTGGGCCGCGCCGGTGTGGCTACGGGTCGGGTACAGCTTGGTCAGCACCGCGGTGCGGGCCCGCGGGCCTGCCTCGACCGCCGCGCGCATGCCTGCGCCGCCGGCACCGACGATGACGACGTCGTAACGATGTTCCTGAATCATCCTGCGGTCCTCATATTTCCCGTCGCTTCGCTCGCCCGGAGCACTAGATACTCGCGTCGAACGTGACCAGCACGTAACTGCCGAGCACCAGGGTGAACCCGGTCGCCAGCAGCAGCAGCGAATTCAGATAGAACCTGGTGGTGTTCTTGCGGGCGTAGTCGCCGATGATGGTGCGCATTCCGTTGGCGCCGTGCAGCATCGCCAGCCACAGCAGGGACATGTCCCAGATCTGCCAGAACGGTGAGGCCCATCGCTCGGCCACGTAGTTGAAGTCGATCCGGTACACGCCGTCCTGCCACATCAGCATGATGAACAGGTGGCCCAGTGCCAGGAAGACCAGCGCGACGCCGGAGAACCGCATGAACAACCACGCGTACTTCTCGAAGTACGGGATGCCGCGGGGCTTACGAGGCGCGCGGGGGTGATCCAGGCTCGCCGGGCGGTCGTGTTCCTTCTCCTGCACCGGGGCGATGCGCCCCTCCTTGTGGTGCGGGGTCCAGGCTCCCGAAGTCTCGGTCATAGGAAACGCTCCACCATGTGCATGCCGATCACTCCCAGTGCCGGGATCATCACGGCGAGCCAGACGCCGGCGATGACCCACAGCATCGTGCGCTGATACTTCGGGCCGTGCTGCCAGAAGTCGATCAGGATGACCCGGATGCCGTTGAGTGCGTGATACAGCACCGCGGCGACCAGGCCGACCTCCATCAGACCGATGATCGGCGTCTTGTATGTCTCGATGACCGAGTTGTAGGCCTCGGGGCTGACCCGGACCAGTGCCGTGTCCAGCACGTGGACCAACAGAAAGAAGAAGATGGTGGCACCGGTGATCCGGTGCAGCACCCAGGACCACATACCCGGGTCGCCGCGGTACAACGTGCGGCGGCGCGCCGTTTTCGATCGCGGTGCCGGTACGGCGGAATCCGCGGCCGTTGCTGTGCTCATCGAGTCCTCCAACGCCTTCGGTGGACGGCGGGGATAAGGCTGTAACCGTCCCCAAACCTCGGGGCGACTCTAATCCCAAATCGGGTGCCCGAAGAACTAGCGTTGGGGTGAAAATGATCCCAATACCACAAAGTTAGGGTTACCTATTCTGGTTCTCCGCTGCGGGAGTGAGGTTTTCGGAATGCATTCAGATGGTGGTGAACGGGGCTCCATGACAGTTGAAATTGAGTGGAAACTGTTGCGAGACAGTGCAATCAGTGTGTCAAAGCAGGCGTATGCGCCGTATTCGGGTTTCCCGGTCGGGGCGGCGGCGATTGTCGACGACGGCCGAATCATCCTGGGATGCAATGTGGAGAATGTCTCATATGGCCTAGGTCTCTGTGCCGAGTGCGCTGTGGTCTGCGCCCTGCATTCCAGCGGCGGTGGGCGACTCGTGGCACTTAGTTGCGTGGCCGCCGACGGCGCCCCGCTGATGCCCTGCGGACGATGCCGTCAGGTACTGCTGGAGCACGGTGGCCCCGAGTTGCTGATCGACCATCCCAAGGGCCCGCGCAGGCTTGCCGACCTGCTGCCCGACGCCTTCGGCCCGGCCGATCTGGAGCGAATCGACGCATGAGCGACGCTTGCTTCGATGCTCCGTCCGTGATCCGGACAAAGCGCGACGGCGGTGCACTCTCCGATGCCGCGATCGACTGGGTGATCGCCGCGTACACCGATGGCCGGGTCGCCGACGAGCAGATGTCGGCACTGCTGATGGCGATCTTCCTGCGCGGTATGACGGGCGCCGAGATCACCCGGTGGACGGCGGCCATGATCGCCTCGGGGGAGCGCTTCGACTTCGGCGATCTGGGGCGGCCCTTGGTGGACAAGCACTCCACCGGCGGTGTGGGCGACAAGATCACCATCCCCCTGGTACCGGTGGTACTGGCTTGCGGCGGCGCTGTGCCGCAGGCCGCCGGACGCGGGCTCGGCCACACCGGTGGCACGCTGGACAAACTGGAGGCCATTTCCGGTTTCACCGCCGAGCTATCCAAAGCTCGTATCCGGCAACAACTGTCCGATATCGGTGCCGCTATCTTCGCCGCCGGTGACCTGGCCCCGGCCGACCGCAAGATCTACGCGCTGCGCGACATCACCGCGACCACGGAGTCGCTGCCGTTGATCGCCAGTTCGGTGATGAGCAAGAAGCTGGCAGAGGGCGCGCACTCACTGGTCCTGGACGTGAAGGTGGGCAAGGGAGCATTCCTCAAGACCGAGGCCGAGTCGCGTGAGCTGGCCGCGACCATGGTCGCGCTCGGCAACGCATCCGGGGTGCCCACCAGGGCACTGCTCACCGATATGAACCGCCCGTTGGGCCGCGCGGTCGGCAACGCCATCGAAGTGGCCGAATCCCTGGAGGTGCTCGCCGGGGGAGGCCCCGCCGATGTGGTGGAGCTGACGCTGGCGCTGGCGGTGCAGATGCTCGACGCCGCCGGCCTGGACGGAATAGACCCGGCGCAGACGCTGCGGGACGGCACCGCGATGGACCGGTTCCGAGCGCTGGTCGCCGCCCAGGGCGGTGACCTGTCGGTGCCGCTGCCGATCGGCTCGCACGCGGAGACGGTGCTGGCCCCCGGCAGCGGGGTGATGGGCGATATCGACGCGATGGCGGTCGCGATGGCGGCTTGGCGCCTCGGGGCGGGCCGGACGGCACCGGGTCATCCGGTGCAATTCGGGGCAGGTGTGCAGATCCATCGGCGCCCCGGCGAGCCCGTGGCCGCCGGCGAGCCGGTGTTCACGCTCTACACCGACACCCCCGAGCGACTGGCTCCCGCGCTCGCCGAACTCGACGGCGGTTGGACGGTCGGTGCGGCCGCCCCGCAGATCGGTCCACTGCTCATCGATCGCATCGGTTGATGGCGCGCCGGCGACAGTTCGGTGAACTGGGCTGCCGGATGTTGGCAATGCGAGCAAAATGGACAGATGAGTACGCCGTTGACGCTGGACCTCATCGAACAGGCACCCAAGGCGCTGCTGCACGATCACCTCGACGGTGGTCTGCGCCCGGGCACCGTTGTCGAACTCGCCGATCAGTTCGGCTACGACGGGTTGCCGACCACCGATGTCGACGAATTGGCCAACTGGTTCCGCACGCAAGCCCACAGCGGTTCGCTGGTGCGCTACCTCGAGCCGTTTGCCCACACCGTCGGGGTGATGCAGACACCGGACGCGCTGTACCGGGTGGCCCGGGAAGCCGTCGAGGACCTGGCCGCCGACAACGTGGTGTACGCCGAGATCCGCTTCGCCCCGGAACTGCACATCGACCGTGGGCTGTCGCTGGACCAGGTCACCGAGTCCGTGCTGGCGGGGTTTGTCGACGGCGAGAAGGCGGCCGAGGCCGAGGGGCGGCCGATCGTGGTGCGATGCCTGGTGACGGCGATGCGGCACGCGGCCCGATCCCGGGAGATCGCCGAACTGGCGATCCGTTTCCGCGATCAGGGTGTCGTGGGTTTCGACATCGCCGGCGCGGAGGCCGGCTACCCTCCGTCGCGGCACCTGGATGCTTTCGAGTGCATGCGGAACAGCAACGCGCGCTTCACCATTCACGCGGGAGAAGCGTTCGGGCTGCCCTCGATCCACGAGGCGATCGCGTTCTGCGGGGCTGACCGGCTGGGCCACGGGGTGCGGATCGTCGACGATATCGACGTGCATTCCGATAATGATGCGACCCTGGGGCGCCTGGCTTCATTGTTGCGGGACAAGCGGATTCCGCTGGAACTGTGCCCTTCCTCGAACGTACAGACCGGCGCCGTGTCCAGCATCGCCGAACATCCCTTCGCATTGCTGGCCCGGCTGCGCTTCCGGGTGACGGTCAATACCGACAACCGGCTGATGAGCGACACCACCATGAGCCAGGAGATGCTGCGGCTGGTCGAGGCGTTCGGCTACGGATGGAGCGATCTGGAGCGCTTCACCATCAACGCGATAAAGTCGGCGTTCGTGCCGTTCCGGGAGCGGCTGGCGCTCATCGACGAGGTGATCAAACCGCGCTATGCGGTGCTGATCGGCTGAGACCTATGCGCCGCCACTGCCGAAGAAGCTGCACGACAGCGTCAAGACGCTCTGCAGCAGCAACGCCTGATCACTCGGCGCGCAACCGCGATTCGGTGAAGCGTTCCAGCTCTTCCCACTGTTCCACGGCCTCGACCGAGGACCCCTTCGGCTTCGGCTTCTTGGGGTCGAGCACATACGCGACGAAGGAGCCCAACGGCTGATCGTCCTCAAGGGTCTTCGACACGATCGGGTCCGCGGCGTAATCGCCGACATCCCTGAGGAATTCCAGGGCCAGATCCAGCTGGTCGCGGTCCACCGCGTCGGGACCGTCGGCGATATCGTCGACCAGTCCGCTGAGCACGTAAATGTTCTCGTCGGTCACCTCGACACGCAGCGAGCCATCGGTCGCCGCGGTGCGGATGATTTCGTAGGAGCTCAATCCGGAAAGATCGCTCTCGTGTTCGTCGGCCAGATAACGGGCCAGCGCACGCTCGGAGCTGAAGACGCTGATGCGGCCGTTGCGGCCCAGGAACCGCGGATCCTCGCCGATGTAGCAGCGCAACGTATACAGGGTGCCGCTGCTGGTCATGATCCGGATCGGATCGATGCCGACCTGCGCCCAGAAGTCCTTGTCACTGCCGAGCACCTGGCGTTCGGCCTCGGTCTCCAGCGCGTCGACTTCCTCTTCGGTGTCGACTTCGCCTTCGATGACGACGCCGCCCTCGATGATGTCATCGACCTCGGGGGCCGGTTCGGCCAGCTCGGCCGCGGCCTTGGCGGACTCCGCCTCGGGAACCTCGGGCGTGCTCACCAGCGCGTCGATAGCGTCGATGACGCCATCCCAGGCGCGGCCGATCACCGCTTCGATCTCGGCCCAGCGCTTGCGCCCGGCCCGGCCACTGAAGGCGTCGGCGCCGCCGCCGATGGTGCCCAGCACCGGGTTGCCGTTGAACATCTTGGTGACGGTGGGCAGGTCGCACACCGACCCGATCGCCGAGGCGATGCCCAACGCCCCGCGCAGCGTCTTGACGGAATCCTCGGTGGGCTTCTCGGCCACCAGTTCCGGCACACCGATCAGGTCGTGCTGCTGATCCTCGGCGGGATCGAACCGGTGGGCGTTGGCCAGGGTGAGCTTCTCCCAGGCGGGGTGATCGGTCAGATCGTTATCACTGTTTGTGCGCACGAACGCGGCCAGATCCGCGACCGATTCGAAGGCGAAGATGTCCTCGTCCTTGCCGAGGAATGCCTCCCATTCGTCGCCTGCGTCCCGCCAGCGCGGAGCCCACAGGGTGTACAGGTCGCCATTGGTCAGTCCGATCCGGACCGGCACGATGTCAGCCGCCATGGCGCACAGCGTAACGATGCCTGCTGAGCGGCCCGGTGCCACACCCTCAGCTGATGCCCTAAATCGCGTTTCGGGTGTTCTTCAGATTCCACAGAACGGGCGTCGGGCAGCGCCACGATCGGTGTCCCATGCACATTCCGGTGCCTGAACTCTGGAGCCCTCGGCCGCTCACGCCGTCGGGCGCCAGAATCCCTGGAAGCCCTGCCCGGCATTGGTCGTTCGGATGGGCGACAGTTGCACCGGATCACCGGCCTCGACCATCACCCCGTCGCCGACCACCATCGCGACGTGGCCGTCCCATACCGCCAGGTCCCCGGGGCGCAGCGAGCCGGCATCGACGGCCGTGCCGATGTCCTGCTCCTGTGCGAGCCGGGGAATGTTCAGCCCGGCCTGGTGATAGGCCCACTGGGTCAGCCCGCTGCAATCGAGCCCGACGCCGGCGGTGGTCCCACCCCACTGATAGGGCACCCCGAGTTGGGTCAGCGCATGCCGTACGGCGCTGGCGGCGACGGCATTGGGCGCCATCGCGGTGCTGCCGTCGGGCAGCGTGACCGCCTCGCCGACGCCGAACTGCGCGGCGTCCGGCAAGGGCGTGTGCAGCGCCGTGAGAACGGCTTCGGTGGGCCCGGAACCCAGTCCCGGCGACAGGCCGGACGACAAGCCGGATGCGAGGCCGGCCGCCGGGGCGAGTCCGGCGCCGCCCGCGGCCGGCACCGCCGATGAGAACCCCGCGGGGCTGGTGGGCGCGGCCTGCGGCGACACCACGGTGACGTTCCGTGCGCCACCGGTCAACTCGGCGCGCAGGTCGTCGACCATCTGCTCGGCCGCCATCAGAGCCCGACGCGCCTCGTCGACGAGTTCCTCGGCGGCGCCCGGGGTGTCCAGCTGAGTTTCCAGCTCCGCAGCGCGCGCCTCGAAGTCGGCGATGAGGCGCACCAACTCGATGCGTACCCGGGCGACCGCCTCCGCGGCGGCCGCGACCTCCTCGCCGAGCGCATCGATACGGTCGGCGAGCATGCGTGCGCTCGCCACTGCCTGCTCCAGTCGTCCGGCCGCCGACGTCGCCCCGGCTCCGGCCCACGAACCCAGCAGGTGGTCGGCCGTGCGGGAAAGGGCGGCAGCAACGTCACCGAGCCGTTGTCGTGCACCGGCCAACGCGGCCGATGACTGGGTGGCCTGCCCGGAGCCGACGAGGGCCAGCAGCTCGTGCAGCGGCGCGCTGAGCGTGGCAGTGACGGCACCGGGCATTGTCAACCGCCGAGCATGGCGACCGACCGGCGTTCGGTGTCGACGTAGGCGGCGGCGGTCCCTGCGGCGGTCTCCGCGGCCCCGGAAAGGTCTGCACCCAGGCGGGTCACCTCATGGGCAGTGTCGTGCAGTGCCGACGTGAGCGCGGACAAGAAATCAGCACCGACGGGCCCGAATGTGGTGGCACAGGGCCCGGCGGCGGCCGGCAGCGCTGCGGCGATGGCGTCGAGGTCGGCGGCGGCCCGGGTCAGGTCGACGCCGGCGGCCCCGATGGCCGCGGTATCAGCGAACATGTGGTTATGACGCGCGCCGGGCCCGTTCGGTTCCAACTAGATTTCTGGTCCGACGCCAAGGGGCTGGTGCCTCGCCGCTGGATGGTCGTCCGACTACCCTTCCGCACATGGATGTCCGCGTCGTTGACCACCCGTTGGCCGCTGCCCGGCTGACCACGTTGCGGGACGAACGCACCGACAACGTGGGGTTCCGCGCGGCGCTGCGCGATCTCACCCTGATGCTGGTCTACGAGGCCACCCGCGACGCAGCCCGCGAATCGGTGCCGGTGCGTACCCCGTTGTCCGACACCACCGGGTCTCGGCTGGCCAATCCGCCGCTGCTGGTGCCGGTGCTGCGAGCCGGACTCGGCATGGTCGACCAGGCGCACGCGCTCATCCCGGAAGCCCAGGTCGGGTTCGTCGGCATCGCGCGCAACGAGGAGACCCGCCAGCCTGTTCCGTACCTCGCGTCATTGCCCGACGACCTCAGCACACGTTCGGTTTTCGTGCTCGACCCGATGCTGGCGACCGGCGGATCCATGGCGCACACCCTCGACCTCCTGCGTGAGCGTGGCGCCGTCGACATCACCGCGGTGTGCGTCGTGTGCGCCCCGGAAGGCATTGCCGCACTGGAGAAGATCGCGCCGGATATGAGGCTCGTTACCGCCGCCGTCGATGACGGGCTCAACGAGATCGCTTATATCGTACCGGGCCTCGGCGATGCCGGGGACCGGCAGTTCGGGCCGCGCTAGCGTCACCACCGCGCGGCGGCATCCATCAGTTCCGCGCACAGCCGCTGCGCCGCCGCCCGCGCGGCACCGAGGTCATCGGTCGGTGCGCTTCGGACCTCGATGTAGGACTTCAGTTTCGGTTCGGTGCCCGACGGGCGCACCACCACCCGGATGCCGTCACCGGTAAACACCAGGGCGTCGGTGCGCTGCCGGTCGCGCCGTTGCCCCAGGTCCTCGACAATGACCGCGATATCGGCGAGCGTGGCAGGCGGATTCGCGCGCAGCGCCGCCATTGCCCGACCCGCGTCCTCGACACGCCGTGACACCCCGGCCGTCAGGTGCACCCCGTGGCGGCGAGCGAGGTCGTCGAGGGCGTCGAGCAGCGTGCTGCCCCGAGATCGCAGCGCCGCCACCAGATCGCAGATGAGCACGGCCGCGCTGATACCGTCCTTGTCGCGCACGGCATCCGGGTCGACGCAATGGCCGATCGCCTCCTCGTAGGCGTATACCAATGCCGAGCCCGGCAAGGTCGCGCGTGCCAGCCACTTGAATCCGGTGGGCGTCTCGGCGTGCCGGGCGCCGTAGCCGGCGGCGATGGCGGCGAGCATCCGGGAGGACACCACCGTGCTGGCCACCAACGCCGAGGACGCGTCGCTCAGCGTGGACAGAATGTAATCGCCCAGCAGCCAACCGGTTTCATCACCGGTCAGCATGCGCCAGTTGGCTGCTGTCCCGTCGCTTCGCTCGCCCCGGCGACCAGTGGGGACCCCGACCGCGCAGCGGTCCGCGTCGGGATCCAGCGCGATCGCCACGTCGGCGTCGACCTCGGCAGCCAACGCGAGCAGCAGGTCCGTCGCGCCGGGTTCCTCGGGGTTGGGGAACGCCACGGTGGGGAAGTCCGGGTCGGGTGCGAACTGGGCGTCGACGGTATGCACATCATCGATGCCCGCCAAAGCCAATGCATCCAGGGCGAATTCACCGCCGACGCCATGCATGGGCGTCAGCGCCACCCGTACCCCACCGGACCCGCGGCGCACCGTGGCGACGCGTTCCAGATAGGCCGCGATCAGATCGGTGCCGGCGGATTCGACGGGAACGCGGGTGATCTCGTCGGCATCGGGCGCGCGGCTGATCGCGGATTCGATCTCCCGGTCGGTGGGGGAGATGATCTGCAGTCCCCCGTCGACGAACACCTTGTAGCCGTTGTCCTGCGGCGGGTTGTGCGATGCGGTGATCTGCACGCCTGCGGCCGCACCGAGGCGACGCACGGCGAATGCCACCACCGGTGTCGGTGCGGGAGCGCAGAGGAACGTGACGGGAAAGCCCTCGGCGGCAAGTACTTCCGCTGCCGCCCTGGCGAACTCCTCGGATCCGTGCCGGGCATCGCGGCCGACGACCACCGGTGAGCCGCCCAGGCAACGGTCCTTGAGGATCTGGGCCAGTGCCCAGGTCGTGCGCAACACCACGGCCAGGTTCATCCCGTCGGGGCCGCCGCGCAGCGGGCCTCGGAGCCCGGCGGTGCCGAATGTCAGTGGGTGCGCGAAACGGCGGGCGAGTTCCTCGGCGCTGCACGATGCCAGCTCGGCCGCGGTGGCCGGGTCCGGGTCGTGGGCGATCCAGGCCTGCGGCGCCGTGAAGGTCATGTGCCGATTGTGCGCTACCTCACCGGCTGACCGCATTGCCGAGTAGCGCGAAGTGGTCGCCCGATGGTTCTCGGGAGCAGCCAGTTCGCGTGTTTTGGTGCGGTGAGCGTTAAAACCTTCAGAGCCGGGCGATGACTCCGGCCAGCAGCACGCCCATCCTGGCCGCCGACTGCCGGCCCGCCTCCAGCACCTCATCGTGGCTGAGCGGTTGGCCCGTCATCCCCGCCGCCAGATTCGTCACCAACGACACACCGAGCACCTCGGCCCCGGCCGCGCGGGCAGCGATCGTCTCGTGCACGGTGGACATGCCGACCAGATCGGCACCCAGGGTGCGCAGCATCCGGATCTCCGCGGGTGTTTCGTAATGTGGACCGGGCAGCCCGGCATAGACACCGTCGGCAAGCGTGGGGTCGATCTCCCGGGCTATGGTGCGCAGCCGGGGCGCGTAGGCGTCGACCAGGTCGACGAACTGCGCGCCGGCCAGCGGGGAGCGCGCGGTCAGGTTCAGGTGGTCGCTGATCAGCACCGGCTGGCCGACGGTGTATTCACTGCGCAGACCACCCGCGGCATTGGTGAGGATGACGGTTCGGGCCCCGGCGGCACACGCCGTCCGCACCGGATGCACGACATGCCGTAGGTCATGGCCCTCATAGGCGTGGATCCGCCCCACGAGGACCAGCACGCGATGCGCGCCGATGGCGACCGAATGCACCTGGCCGCCGTGCCCGGCCGCGGTGGGTGGGGTGAATCGGGGCAAGTCGGCCATCGGCAGGGTCGACGAGGGCTCGCCCAGCGCGCTCAGCGCAGGCGCCCATCCGGACCCGAGAACCACGGCGATGTCGTGGGCCGGCACCCCGGTCTGTTCGCTGATCGCGGTGGCGGCGTCGTTGGCGGCCGTCTGGGGATCTGACACGAGTGAGATACTGCCAGGATGTCCACGGGTACCGCGTCGTCGATCGTCGAGGACACCGTCACCGGCCGACGCAGTGACCTCGTTGCACTGTCGCACGATATCCACGCCGAACCGGAGCTCGCGTTCAACGAACACCGCAGCTGCGCGAAGACTCAGGCGCTGGTTGCCGAACGCGGGTTCGCCATCCAGGCCGCGCCCGGCGGGCTGAACACCGCGTTCCGTGCCGAGTTCGGCAGCGGTTCTCTGGTGATCGGAGTCTGCGCGGAATATGACGCGCTGCCCGAGATGGGCCATGCCTGCGGACACAACATCATCGCCGCATCGGCGGTCGGCACCGCGCTGGCGCTCGCCGAGGTGGCCGACGAGCTGGATCTCTCGGTCGTCCTCATCGGCACTCCCGCCGAGGAAGCCGGTGGCGGAAAGGTGTTGCTGCTCAACGCCGGAACATTCGACGACATCGCCGTGGCCGTGATGCTGCACCCGGGGCCCGCCGATATCGCCGCGGCCCGTTCGCTGGCGCTCTCGGAGGTCGCGGTCGGCTACACCGGGCGTGAGTCACATGCCGCCGTCGCGCCATATCTGGGAATCAACGCCGCCGACGCGGTCACCGTCGCACAGGTCGCCATCGGGCTGCTGCGCCAGCAACTCGCCCCCGGGCAGATGATGCACGGCATCGTCACCAACGGCGGCCAGGCCACCAACGTCATACCCGCGCACGCCGAGATGCGGTACACGATGCGCGCGACCGACATGGATTCGCTGTGCCTGCTGGAAGCCAGGATGGCGAACTGTTTCGAATCCGGCGCGGTGGCGACCGGCAGCGAGCACAGTGTCCGCGTAACCGCGCCGTCCTATGACGCGCTGGCGCCCGACCCGTTCCTGGCCGAGGTGTTCCGCGCCGAGATGCTGCGCGCCGGACGCCATCCGCTCCCGACAGAACTGGAGGCGGCATTCCCGTTGGGCAGCACCGATATGGGCAATGTCACCCAGTTGCTGCCGGGTATCCACCCGGTCGTCGGCATCGACGCCGGCGGAGCCTCGCTGCACCAGCCGCAGTTCGCGGCCGCCGCCGCCGGCCCCAGCGCGGACAAGGCCGTCATCGACGGTTCGATCATGTTGGCGCGCACCGTCGTTGCGTTGGCGCAGAATGCCGCCGAACGTGACCGGGTGGCCGAAGCGCAGCAGCGACGGAGGGCGTCATGACGTTGCGTGAGCACACCGAGGCCTGGCTGGCCGACCATCACGACGAGTTGGTGGCCTGGCGCCGCCACATCCATGCGCACCCCGAGCTGGGCCGCCAGGAGTTCGCCACCACCGAGTTCGTCGCCACCCGGCTGGTCGACGCCGGTCTGAACCCCAAGATGCTGCCCGGCGGTACCGGCCTGACCTGTGATTTCGGACCCGAGAATCGTCCCCGGGTCGCGCTGCGGGCCGATATGGACGCACTGCCGATGGCCGAGCGCACCGGGCTGCCGTTCTCCTCGACGGTGCCCGGCGTCGCCCACGCGTGTGGTCATGACGGGCACACCAGCGTGCTGTTGGGCGCGGGGCTGGCGATGGCGTCCGCGCCCGAACTGCCGGTCGGGGTGCGGCTGATCTTCCAGCCCGCCGAGGAACTGATGCCCGGCGGTGCGATCGACGCCGTGGCCGCCGGCGCGGTCTCCGGAGTGGCGCGGATCTTCGCGCTGCACTGCGATCCGCGTCTGGAGGTGGGCAAGGTCGCGGTGCGGCTGGGGCCGATCACCTCCGCCGCCGATTCGATCGAGATCACCCTGCATTCGCCCGGCGGGCACACCTCGCGGCCGCACCTGACCGGTGACCTGGTGTACGCGCTGGGTAGCCTGATCACCGGGGTGCCCGGGATCCTGTCGCGACGCATCGATCCCCGCAAGAGCACGGTGATGGTGTGGGGTGCGGTGAACGCCGGGGTGGCCGCCAATGCCATTCCGCAGACCGGCACGCTGGCGGGCACCATCCGGACGTCCAGTCGCGAGACCTGGCTGACCTTGGAATCGGTTGTCCAGGAAATTGTTTCGTCGTTGTTGGCACCGCTGGCTGTGGAGTACAGCGTGAACTACCGCCGCGGTGTGCCGCCGGTGGTCAACGAAGAGCTCTCCACCCGCATCCTCACCCACGCGATCGAGGCGCTGGGGCCGGATGCGCTCGCCGACACCCACCAGTCCGGCGGCGGTGAGGACTTCTCCTGGTATCTGGAGGAAGTGCCCGGTGCGATGGCACGCCTGGGCGTGTGGTCGGGGCAGGGCCCACAGCTGGACCTGCACCAGCCGACGTTCGATCTGGACGAGCGTGCGCTCGCGGTGGGTGTGCGCACCATGGTCAACCTGGTCGAGCAGTCCTCGACCAGTTCACGTTGAACCCGGCCCGACATTGCCTGCCGGGCGGGTGCGCAGATCGTGCACGTACTCGGCCGGTGCGCCGGCGATTTCCGCGGCATCGGCCATCACGCCGAGATACCGGGCCGACGGCACGCCGCCTTCCCAGGCGTCCACGACGTACAGCCAGGCCAGCGTCGGGTCGGTGGTGGTGTCCGACGTGAGGCGGTCGACCCGGCAGCGGATCTTCTTGTGGAAGCCGAGTTCGGAACCTTCCCAGCGGTCCAGGTTGTCCTCGTCCTCGGGGGTCATGTCGTAGAGCACCACGAATACCCGGGACAGCGGGTCCTCGACCAGGGTGGCCAACGCGCCTTCCCAGCTGAGGTCCGCACCGCCGAACGTCAGCCGCCAGCCGTAGAGCCAACCGGTGCCGGCCATCGGAGAATGCGGGGCCCGCTGAAGCATCTGCTCCGGATGCATGTTCGATCCGTAAGCGGCATAGAGCGGCACGGGTCCCAACTTTAGGGGGTCCGGCGGGCAGGAGCGCAGCGACCCGGGGAGATAGGTCCGGCGGGCAGGAGCGCAGCGACCCGGGGGGATTGTCCGGCGGGCTCGGGCACAGTGACCCGCGGAATTGACTACGTTATGAGCGTGCCCACCCGCATCGTGATCATCGGCGGCGGTCCCGCCGGATATGAGGCAGCCCTGGTCGCTGCAGCCCGCGGACCCGAAGCCGTGCAGGTGACCGTCGTGGACTCCGACGGCATCGGCGGTGCCTGCGTGCTGTTCGACTGCGTGCCGTCCAAGACATTCATCGCCTCGACAGGCGTGCGCACCGAACTGCGCCGCGCCAACGGTCTGGGCTTCGACATCGCCATCGACGATGCCAAGATCTCGCTGGGACAGATTCACGTCCGGGTCAAGACGCTGGCCAGATCACAGTCGGCGGATATCGGCGCGCAGCTGCTGAGCCACGGCGTTCAGGTCGTGCACGGCCGCGGTGAACTCGTCGACGACGTACCCGGGATGGCGGCTCACCGGGTCAAGGTCACCACCACGGACGGCAAGACCGGGGTGCTCAAGGCCGATGTGGTGCTCATCGCGACCGGCGCCACCCCGCGTGTGCTGCCCAACGCCCGGCCTGACGGCGAACGCATCCTCAACTGGCGCCAGCTCTACGACCTGACCGAGCTGCCCGAGCATCTGGTGATCGTCGGCTCCGGCGTGACCGGCGCCGAGTTCTGCAGCGCCTACACCGAGCTCGGGGTCAAGGTGACGGTGGTGGCCAGCCGTGACCAGATCCTCCCACACGAGGACTCCGACGCCGCCGCGGTGCTGGAGGACGCCTTCGCCGAACGCGGCGTGAAGCTGGTGAAGAATGCCCGCGCCGACTCAGTGACCCGCACCGGCAACGGCATCAAGGTCGCGATGGCCGACGGCCGTGTCGTGGAGGGCAGTCACGCCCTGATGACCGTCGGGTCGGTGCCCAACACCGGCGGGCTGGGGCTGGACCGCGTCGGCATCGAACTCGGGCCCGGTAATTACCTGACCGTGGACCGGGTGTCGCGCACCACCGCGCCAGGCATCTACGCCGCCGGTGACTGCACCGGCCTGCTGCCCCTGGCCTCGGTGGCCGCCATGCAGGGCCGCATCGCGATGTATCACGCCCTCGGCGAGGGGGTGTCCCCGATCCGGCTGCGCACGGTCGCCGCGGCGGTGTTCACCCGCCCGGAGATCGCCGCCGTTGGTGTGCCGCAGACCGCGATCGACAGCGGTGCGGTACCCGCCCGCACCCTGATGCTGCCGCTGACCACCAATGCCAGGGCGAAGATGTCGCTGCTGCGGCGCGGTTTCGTGAAGATCTTCTGCCGGCCCGCCACCGGTGTGGTGATCGGGGGCGTGGTGGTCGCACCGATCGCCTCCGAGCTCATCCTGCCGATCGCACTGGCCGTGCAGAACAACCTGACGGTGACCGATCTGGCCCAGACCCTGTCGGTGTACCCGTCGCTGTCCGGCTCGATCGTGGAGGCCGCGCGTCGCCTGATGGCACGCGACGACCTCGACTAAAGGCGAGGTCTGGGCCCTGACGGCCCGCAATGTCCGGTCACGCGACGTAGGCTCGGAGGCGTGACTGACCCGATCTCAGGCAATGGTCAAGCTCAACTCGGCCCCGCCCAGCGAGCGACAGCCTGGGAACGGCTCGGTGGCGAACAGTTCGACGTCGTCGTCATCGGTGGTGGTGTGGTCGGCGCCGGTGCGGCGCTGGACGCCGCGACCCGCGGGCTGAAGGTCGCCCTGGTCGAGGCTCGTGACTTCGCGTCGGGCACCTCCAGCCGCAGCAGCAAGATGTTCCACGGCGGCCTGCGCTACCTGGAACAGCTGGAGTTCGGTCTGGTGCGGGAGGCGCTGTACGAACGCGAGTTGTCGCTGACGACGTTGGCCCCGCACCTGGTCAAGCCGCTCCCGTTCCTGTTCCCGCTGACCAAGCGGCTGTGGGAACGCCCCTACATCGCGGCAGGCATCTTCCTCTACGACCAGCTGGGTGGGGCGAAATCCGTTCCGGCGCAGAAACATCTGCTCAAGGCGGGCGCGCTGCGGCTGGCACCCGGGCTCAAGCGCAGTTCACTGATCGGCGGAATCCGCTACTACGACACGGTGGTGGACGATGCCCGGCACACCATGACGGTGGCCCGCACGGCCGCCCATTACGGCGCGGTGGTGCGCACCTCCACGCAGGTGGTGGCGCTACTGCGCGAGGGTGACCGGGTGACCGGGGTGAAAGTGCGTGACTCCGAGAACGGCGCGGTGACCAACGTTCAAGGGCATGTGGTGGTGAATGCCACCGGTGTGTGGACCGACGAGATCCAGGCATTGTCCAAGGAGCGCGGGCGGTTTCGGGTGCGCGCGTCCAAGGGCGTGCACATCGTGGTACCGCGTGACCGCATCGTCAGCGAGGTCGCGATCATCCTGCGCACCGAGAAATCGGTGCTGTTCGTCATCCCATGGGGCACGCACTGGATCATCGGGACCACCGATACCGACTGGAATCTCGACCTTGCCCACCCGGCCGCCACCAAGGCCGATATCGACTACATCCTCGGCCATGTCAACACGGTGATGGCGACCCCGCTGACCCACGCCGATATCGACGGCGTGTACGCCGGGCTTCGTCCGCTGCTGGCCGGCGAGAGTGAGTCGACGTCCAAGCTGTCGCGCGAGCACGCCGTAGCGGTGCCCTCACCGGGCCTGGTCGCGATCGCGGGAGGTAAGTACACGACCTACCGGGTGATGGGGGAGGACGCGATCGATGCGGCCGCCGAGTTCGTCCCGGCCCGCGTTGCGCCGTCCATCACCGAGAAGGTGCCGTTGGTCGGCGCTGACGGATACTTCGCGCTGGTGAATCAGACCGAGCATGTCGGCGCACACTATGGCCTGCATCCCTACCGGGTGCGTCATCTGCTCGACCGCTACGGTTCGCTGATCAGTGAGGTGCTGTCGACTGCCGACGGCAAACCCGAACTGCTGGAGCCGATCACCGATGCTCCGGTGTATCTGAAGGTCGAGGCGGTGTACGCCGCGGCAGCCGAGGGAGCGCTGCACCTGGAGGACATCCTGGCCCGCCGGATGCGAATCTCGATCGAATACCCGCACCGCGGTGTGGATTGCGCGCGCGAGGTCGCCGAAGTCATTGCGCCCGTGCTTGGTTGGAGCGCCGAGGATGTCGACCGCGAAGTCAACACCTACCTGGCCAGGGTCGAGGCCGAGGTGCAGTCACAGCAGGAGCCCGATGACGAGTCCGCAGATGCCCTGCGGGCGGCCGCGCCGGAGGCGCGCGCGGAGATCCTGGAACCGGTCCCGCTGCCTTGAGCGGTCCTCTGCCCGACCGCGACGGAGTCGGTGCGGCTCGGGTGCGGTTGAGGGGCGGTGCCGTACTGGTCGAGCTGGCAGACCGGTTCGGCGAGGGAGCCGCCATCAAAGTTCGTGCCGGGGAAGTCGTGTGCGCGAACGGTGCGGTGGTCGATGCGTCGACGGTGCTGCCGCCCGGCGCGTTCGTCTACCTCTACCGCGACCTGCCGGACGAGGTGCCGGTCCCGTTCGGGATGCCGATCCTGTACCGCGACGAGGACATCGTCGTCGCCGACAAACCTCATTTCCTGGCCACCATGCCCCGCGGCGGCCATGTGGCCCAGACCGCTCTGGTGCGTCTGCGTCGTGAACTCGACCTGCCGGAGCTCAGTCCCGCACACCGCTTGGACCGGTTGACCGCGGGGGTGCTGCTGTTCACGGTGCGCCGCGAGGTGCGCGGTGCGTATCAGACGATGTTCGCCGACGGCCGAGCGCACAAGACGTATCTGGCCCGCGCCACCGGCACCCCCACGGTGCCGGTGCCGACTGTGTTGCGCAGCCGGATCATCAAGGAACGCAGCCGGTTACAGGCCTACGAGGAACCGGGGGCGCCGAACGCCGAGACTCATATCGAGAATGTCGAGGACGGACTGTACCAACTGACACCGCGCACCGGGCGCACCCATCAGCTGCGGGTGCACATGGCGTCGATCGGGATTCCCATCGACAACGATTCGTTGTACCCCGATGTCATCGGCGTGGCCCCCGGTGACTTCTCGGCGCCGCTGCAGCTGCTGGCTCAGCGGCTGCAGTTCGACGATCCGCTCAGCGGCGTGCACCGCGAATTCATCAGCGGTCGGGCTCTCTAGCCGATACGGCTTTGCCGGAACGCCCTCAACCGACCAGACCGATCTGGTCTACTGACCGATGTGGATCGTAACGGGTTTAACCGATTGTTCGACATGTCAGATCGCACCGTCGTGGTGACCGGTGGAACTCGGGGGATCGGGCTGGCGCTGGCCGAAGGGTTCGTTCTGGCGGGCGCGCGCGTCGTGGTTGCCAGCCGCAAGGCCGACGCGTGTGAGGCCGCAGCCGGACACCTGCGGTCGCTGGGCGGGCAGGCGATCGGGGTTTCGACACATATGGGTGACCCGGACGATCTGGGCGCCCTGGTGTCGGCCAGCGTGGCGGAGTTCGGGGGCGTCGACGTGGTGGTCAACAACGCCGCCAACGCCCTCGCGCAACCGCTCGGTCAGATGACCCCGGAGGCGTGGTCGAAGTCATATGCGGTCAATCTGCAGGGCCCGGTGTTTCTGGTGCAGCACGCGTTGCCGCACCTGAGGCAGAGCCCCGCGCCGGCGGTGCTGAACATGGTGTCCGTCGCGGCCTTCATCTTCGCCCCGTCGTTGGCCATCTATGCCTCCAGTAAGGCGGCATTGATGTCGGTGACGCGGTCGATGGCTGCCGAATTGGCGCCGTCGGGAATCCGGGTCAATGCCATCGCGCCGGGACCCGTCGACACCTACATGCTGCGCAAGAACCCGCAGGAGGCGATCGACGCGATGACCGCGGCAACGTTGATGCGGCGGCTCGCATCGCCCGACGAGATGGTCGGTGCGGCGCTGCTGTTGTGTTCGAACGCGGGCAGCTACATGACCGGTCAGGTCGTCATCGTCGATGGCGGAGGTACTCCGCGGTGAGCGGTGCAGCCCGGCGTTAAACCGATGCGTTCGACACCATGTGTTCCCGCTGCATACGTGTTCTCGCTGCGCCATCCCCGGACACCGACGGCGATCATCAACATCTGTTTGATGGCGGTCTTCTTGATGGCCTCCAGCGCCGTCGGATCGGCGGCGTCCTCGACCAGTTCGGCGATGGAGATCATCGCGTTGACAAACAGGTTGGCCAGGATGTTGAGGTCCTCGCTACTCCAGTTCTTCAACCCGGGGAAGCGGGCCAGGTCGATCGCGAGTTCTGACGTGAGCAGCCGGATTTCGGTCCGGATCGCGTACCGCAGGGAGACGACGCCGCTGGAGCGTTCGCGAGTGATGAAACGCCAGTGCTCACGGCGTTCGCTGATGCTGGCGATGAGGATCTCGGCGGACGAGTCGATGACGCGGTTGGGGTCGAGCTTGCCGGTGCGCGCGCCGCGCAGCATGTCCCGCAGGGACCGGAACGATTCATCGATGAGCACCAGACCGAGGGACTCCATGGAATCGAAGTGCCGGTAGAACGCGGCGGGCACGATGCCCGCTTCGCGGGTGACCTCACGCAGGCTGAGCCCGGTGAAGCTGCCCTGCTCCAGTAGATGAAGGGCGGCGGCGACGATCGCCCGGCGGGTGACCTCTTTGCGCTCGTCCCGCGACAAGGTGTCGCGGGAGCGTGACCTGCTGGAGCGGTCTGAACGCCCCGCGCGGGACTTGGAAACGTCACTTGCCACAACCAGAGAGCCTACCGTCGTGTACCCGGTCGGATTCTGTTCCACCGCGTTGCCAACTGTTTGTGATTCAAGAGTACGAATGGTCACCATGTAACGGCTATCACAACCTTCCTATTTCTCCTTGACCATGTATATCCAACACGATCATAGTGTACATATGTTCACTGAAGCATTGACGCGGCGGTTATCCGGGTCCGCGCTGCTGAACCTGCTCACCCGACCGCACGGCGTCGACCGCTACACCGAGATGGTCGACCCGACCTGGACCCGGGGACACGCCCGTGCTCGCGTCGTCGCCGTCCGCAGGCAGACTTCGCGCAGCGTCACCCTCACGCTGCAGCCCAATCGCGCGTTCGCCGGTTTCCGCGCCGGCCAGCACATCAACCTGTCCGTCGAGATCGACGGACGTCGCCGTACCCGCTGCTACTCACCGGCCAGCGCCGAAGGCAGTCCCCTGATCGAACTGACCATCGGCCGCCACGACGGTGGAACGGTGTCGACCTACCTGTGCGACCACGCCACGTCCGGCATGGTCGTCGGCCTGGACGCGGTAGGCGGAGATTTCGTCATGCCGGCCATCCGTCCGCGACGCATCCTGTTCGTCTCAGGCGGCAGCGGGATCACCCCGGTGCTGTCCATGTTGCGCACGCTGCGCGCCGAGGGGTTCACCGGCGAGGCCGCCTTCATCCACTACGCGCGCACCGCCGAGGAAGCCTGCTACCGTGGCGAGCTCGACGCACTGCGCGGAGTCCGGGTGCTGCACGGCTACACCCGCGACTCCGCCGGCTCCGACCTGGAGGGGCGCTTCGGGCATGCTCACCTGTCGGCCGCGCTGGCCGAACCCGATGCCGTCTTCGTGTGCGGCCCGCCCGCTCTCGTCGCCGCCGTGCGGGAACTGCGTCCGGATGCGTTCTCGGAGAGCTTCGTGCCACCGGAGTTCGTGATGCCGGCCGAATCATCGGGTGGCACCGTCACATTCGCTGACAGCAACGTCGAGGTCACTGATGACGGGCAGTCGCTGCTGGCCCAGGCCGAGGCGGCCGGACTCACCCCCGAAAGTGGCTGCCGGATGGGCATCTGCCACAGCTGCACCCGCCCGAAGAAGAGCGGTGTGGTGCGCAACCTGATCACCGGAGCGGTGTCCACCGCCGACGGTGAAGACATCCAGATCTGCGTCACCGCCCCCGTCTGTGACGTCGTCATCAACCTCTAGACCGGAAGGAACAGCCATGACTGACCTGATTTCCGTTCGCCCTGAAGCAAACTCCCCCAGTTCGGCTTCCCGCAACGCGGTTCGCTCGGACAAGTACTCCCTGACGCCCGAACAGGCCGATGCGTTCGGTGCCGAACTGGACGTGATCCGCGAGCGGGTGGTCGCCGACCTCGGCGCGCGCGACACCATCTACATCCGCCAGGTCATCAAGGGCCAGCGCACCCTCGAGGTCGGCGGTCGCGCCCTGCTGTTCGGTGGCGTCTTCCCGCCGTTCTGGCTGGCCGGCACTGCCATGCTCGGGGTCGCCAAGATCCTCGACAACATGGAGATCGGCCACAACATCATGCACGGCCAGTACGACTGGACGGGTGATCCGGCGTTGTCCGGCAGAGCTTTCGAATGGGACAACGCCTGCCCATCCGATCAGTGGCGCCACTCGCACAACTACATGCACCACACCTACACCAACATCGTGGACATGGATCGCGATATCGGCTACGGCATCCTGCGGATGAGCGAGGACCAGAAGTGGTCGCCGTACTACGTGGGTAACCCGGTGTACGCGTTCCTGCTCATGGTGCTGTTTCAGTACGGCGTGGCCCTGCACGAGCTGGAGAGCGAGCGCATCCGCTGCGGTGAGATCAGCGTCGCCGACAAACGTGAAGTGATTCGCGGCATCTGGCGCAAGACCAAGAGCCAGACACTCAAGGACTACGTGGCCTTCCCGCTGCTGGCCGGGCCGTTCGCCCCGTGGGTCTTCACCGGCAACCTGACCGCCAACCTGATGCGCAACGTGTGGTCCTACATGATCATCTTCTGCGGGCACTTCCCGGAGGGAACCCAGGAGTTCTCCATCGACGAGACCAAGAGCGAATCACGCGGGCAGTGGTACTTCCGTCAGCTGCTCGGCTCGGCGAACCTGACCGGTGGAAAGTGGTTCCACATCCTGTCGGGAAACCTGTCCTTCCAGATCGAGCACCACCTGTACCCGGACATCCCGGCGCATCGGCACGCCGAGATCTCGGTCGAGGTTCGCGAGATCTGCGAGCGTTACGGCCTGCCCTACAACAGTGGACCGCTGTACAAGCAGTTCGGCACCGTGGTCAAGAAAATCCTGCGGCTGGCCCTGCCGAACCGCAAGCCCGCCGACACGAGGCCGGAAATCGCTCACGCCGCCTGACAGCTGGTGCACCAGTACCTGATCCGATCGCCGCTGCCGTCCATCTTTATGGTGGTACGACAGCGGCGACACGGCTCTCCGGATCTGCCGTACACCCATACCTGCTCACCGCGCCGGGTGTTGCCCGTCGTGGTCCGGTTGGATCGGGAGCGGTTCAGCCACAGCATGTCCCGGGCGCGCTGCACCACCCGTAGCGGGTCGGCCAGCGTTCCGACCACGGCGTCCGGCGTACGACCGAGCAGGAAGCACAACTCGTTGGCGTAGACATTGCCCACCCCGGCCATCACCCGCTGATCCAGCAGGGCATCGGCCAGCTCGCGATCGGGATCGGCGATCAGGTTCGCGGCGGCTGGCTGCGGGTCCCAATCCGGGCCGAGCAGGTCGGGTCCGAGATGCTCGACGACATCCTGATCGTTGCGGCGTTCGAGAACCTCCAGGATGCCGAGGTCGATACCGGTGGCCGTGCTGTCCGCGGTGGCAAGCACGACCCGAATCCTGTGGGCGGGGATCTTCGAGGCGCCGATCCGCCAGCTGCCGTCCATCTTGAGGTGGGAGTGGATACTGGCCTCACCGATCCGGATGAACAGATGCTTGCCGCGGCTGAGCACCTCGTCGACCAGCTGCCCGGACAGATCCACGGTCGCATATCGGGGCACCCGGATATCGCAGCGTGTCAGCGTCTTGCCGACCAGTGCCTCGCGCAGTTGGGCGGCGGCGCGGAAGACGGAGTCACCCTCGGGCATAACCCCATTGAACACCGGCGCCGGAGGCTATCGAAGTCGCAGACCCCGCGGTGTGCGGGTGAAGCCCGTGGCCATCAGCGACTTCAGCACGGTGGCGTGCTCCTCGCCGGCATGGGGATCGAGCACGGTGACGCCGTTGACGCGTTCGACCAGGAGCGAGGGCACCCGGCCCGAGCCGACCAGATCGGCCAGTGCCGTTGCGGCGGCACCTTGGGCCTCGGGTTCGGCGCCGAAGCTCAGCAGCGACTTCCCGCCGCGTTCCAGGAACCACACCAGCGCTCCGTCCACCAGCGCCACCAGCGCTCCGGCCTTGCGTCCCGGTCGATGGGTGATCTCGGTGCCACCTGGCCATGGCAGTGCCATGCCGTACGGGTTCGCCGGATCGGTGGCCGCCAACACCACGGCATGCAGTTCCGGGCGCTGCGGGTCCACCCCGTCGAGGTAGGAACGCAGCCGGTCCACCGTGGACGCTGCGGCGAACTGGGCTCCGCCGAGTGATTCCACGAAATAGCCACGCTGACAACGCCCGGCGTCTTCGAACGCGGTGAGCACCTTGTACAGCATGGCGAATCCGCCGGGGACACCGTCGGCGGCGCCGCGGGTGAGCACGCCGTAGCGGTTCAGCAGCAGTTCGGCCTGGAAATGCGCACGTACGGTGGAATCGGTGGTGGTCGCGGGCAATGCAGACCACCGACCCGCCACAGTCGGATCCGTGCGCGGGTGCGCGCTGGTCAGGCTGTAGCGGCTCAACCGGGGCGGCCGTTGCCGCTGCCGATGCGACGGCGCACCGGTGCGGCGCGGGCCGTGCAGTAGCGCGCGCACCGGTGCGAACGTGTCGCCGGTGATCCAGCCAGCCCAGATGAGTTCCCAGAGAGCGGATTTGAGTGCATCACTGGAGGATTCGTCGGCGAGCTGGCGGAAGAAGTAGGCGCCGCCGTGACCCAGGGATTGCATGATGGCCCGGTGGGTGTCGGTGAAGTCGATCTCCGCCGGCGGTGCCAACGTCAGCAGCGCGGAATCGCTGAGGTGAAAGGCGATCCAGCCGTCGCTGCCGCCGATCTGACCGGCTCCGGACCAGGTGACCTCACCGGAGGCCAGCAGCTCATCGAGCATGGCCGGCTGATAGTCGGCTACTCGCTGCCCGAACACCAGGGACTCCACCGCCGACGCAGGCAGCGCCTGCCCGGCGAGTTGTTCGATCACGGTGGCCAGACCGTCCACCCCGCGATTGTGGGTGGACCCGACGTGCTGCCAGGCCGGCAGGAAACGGGCGTAGGCCGCCGTGCTGACCGGCTCCACCGCCGCCCGCAGCGCCGCCAGAGACCGGCGCCGGAGAATTTTGAGAACCGTTGCATCACACCACTGCCCGGATGATCCCGGGACCGTCTCGGTGAACTCGCCGCGGATCAGCCGATTGTCAACGGCCAGCCGGCCCAGGACGTCGGCGGTGACCCGCAAGCCCAGCCCGAAGCGGGCGGCCGCCTGCTCGGTGGTGAACGGGCCGTGGGTGCGCGCGTAGCGGCCGAGCAGGTCGCCGAGTGGGTCGGTGACCGATTCGGTGAGGCTGGCCGGTACCCACATCGGGACGGCGACACCGACACCGTCGCGCAGCAGGGCGACGTCTTCGACCGTCACCCACCATGTCTCACCGGCGAACGACACCGTCAGCGCGCGCCGGTCGGCCCGCAGCCCTTCCAGCCAGCCGCCCGTGTCGGCTCCCGCGCTGCGTTCGGAGATCTCGGACTCGGTCAGTGGCCCGAGCAGGCGCAGCAGGTCGGCGACACCCTCGGCGTCGCGGGCGGCGCGCTCCGGGTCGAGGTGCTGCAGCTGCCGGATCGTGGCTGCGACGACATCGGGGTCCAGCAGGTCGCGCAGTTCCACCCGGCCCAACAACTCGGCCAGCAGCACGGTGTCCAAGGACAGGGCTGCGGCGCGGCGTTCGGCCAGCGGGCTGTCGCCTTCGTACATGAACGCGCCGACGTAGCCGAACAGTGCCGCGGCGGCGAACGGTGACGGTGTGGCGGTCTCGACCTCGAGCAGCCGGATCTTGCGCTGGGCGACCTGGTGCATCAGGTCGGTGAGCGCGGGTACGTCGTACACGTCCTGCAGGCATTCCCGGACGGTTTCCAGCACGATCGGAAAATCGGGATACTTGCGGGCGACATCGAGCAGCTGGGCGGCGCGTTGCCGTTGATGCCACAGCGGGGACCGCTTGCCGGGATGACGCCGGGGAAGCAGCAGAGCACGGGCGGCGCATTCCCGGAACCGGGAGGCGAACAACGCGGAGCCGCCGACCTCCGCGGTGACGATCGGCTCGAGCTCGTCGGCGTCGAACACGAAAAGGTCTGCCCCGGGCGGATCCTCACCGCCGTCGGGCAGTCGCACGATGATGCCGTCATCGGAGGCGGTGGGCTTCTCGTCGATGCCGTAGCGTTCCCGCAGCCTGCGCCCGACGGCCAGCGCCAGCGGCCCGTGCACCCGAAGGCCGTAGGGGGAGTGCAGGATCACCCGCCAGTCACCCAGCTCGTCGTGGAATCGTTCGACCACCAGGGTGGTGTCGCTGGGCACCGCACCGGTGGACTGGCGTTGCTCGTCCAGCAGCTGCCACAGGTTGTCCGTCGCGAATTCGTCGAATCCCGTTTCGCGGCAACGCCGCCGGAAGTCGTCGGCACCCATTCCGGCGAGCTCGCCGGTGAAGGCGCCGACCGCCGCCCCCAGTTCTGCGGGACGCCCGACGCTGTCGCCACGCCAGAACGGCAATCTGGCGGGCAGCCCAGGCGCCGGCACCACCAGCACCCGATCATGGGTGATCTCGGTGATGCGCCAGCTTGTGGCACCCAGTGAGATCACGTCGCCGGGGCGCGACTCATAGACCATCTCTTCATCGAGTTCGCCGACCCGGGAGGGTTTTTCGGACTCGGTGGCCAGGTAGACGGTGAACATGCCGCGGTCGGGGATGGCGCCGCCGGAGGTGACCGCCAACCGTTGGGCCCCGGGCCTTCCGGTGAGAGTGCCTGTATCGCGGTCGTAGATCAGGCGCGGGCGCAGCTCGGCGAACTCGGTGGACGGGTACTTCCCGGACAGCAGATCCAGCGTGGCCTCGAAGGCGCTGCGCGGCAATGTCGCGAACGGGGCACTGCGGCGCACCGTGTCGAACCACCCGTCGGCGTCGAGCGGTTCCAGCGCCGCGGCGGCCACGGTGTGCTGGGCCAACACGTCCAGCGGGTTGGCGGGGACCCGCATGGTCTCGATCTGGCCGGCCCGCATCCGTTCCACGGTGACCGCGCAGTGGATCAGATCGGTGCGGTGCTTGGGGAAGAGCACGCCCTGGGATATCTCGCCGACCTGGTGCCCGGCCCGGCCGACGCGCTGCAGCCCGCTGGCCACCGAGGGCGGTGCCGACACCTGGATGACGAGGTCCACCGCGCCCATGTCGATCCCGAGCTCCAGGCTGGAGGTCGCGACGACGGCTTTGAGGCGCCCGCTTTTCAGGTCGTCCTCGACCAGTGCGCGTTGCTCCTTGCTCACCGAGCCGTGGTGGGCCTTGGCCAGCAGCGTCGGCGCCCCGAAGCTCTGCCCGCTGGCCATCACGTGCGCGGGTGCACCACCGGCGACCTTGGTGTTGTGCCCGGCGGGTAGCTCGACGCCGGTGCGTTCGGCATGGATCTCGTTGAGCCGTGAGGTCAGCCGCTCGGCAAGGCGGCGCGAGTTGGCGAACACGATCGAGGAGCGGTGAGCCTCGATCAGGTCGACGATGCGTTCCTCGACATCGGGCCAGATGGAGCCGTCGGTCAGATTGGTCATGTCGGGCACCGGAACCTGGACCTGGAGTTCGAACGTCTTGTCCGCCGGCGGGGCGACGATGGTGGCCGGTCTTTCGGTGCCGGTCAGAAAACGGGCCACCTCCTCGGCAGGACGCACCGTCGCCGACAGGCCGATCCGCTGAGCAGGCCGGGGGAGCAGCGCATCCAAGCGCTCCAGTGAAACGGCAAGGTGCGCACCGCGTTTGGTGGCGGCCACGGCGTGCACCTCATCGATGATGACGGTGCGGACATCAGTCAGCGTGTCGCGGGCCGCTGAGGTGAGCATCAGGAACAGCGATTCGGGGGTGGTGATGAGGATGTCGGGTGGCTTGGTGATCAGGTCGCGGCGATCCTTCGCTGTGGTGTCCCCGGAACGGACGCCCACTCTGATCGCCGGCGCGGGCAGGCCGGCACGCTCGGCCACCCGGGTGAGACCGATCAGCGGCGTGCGCAGATTTCGTTCGACGTCGACTGCCAGCGCCTTCAGCGGCGATACGTAGAGCACCCTGGTGCCTGCGGACGATTCGGCAGGATGCTTCGCCAGATCGTCGATGGCCCACAGGAAAGCCGCCAGCGTCTTGCCCGACCCGGTGGGTGCGACGACCAGCGTGTTGTCCCCATCGGCGATCGCTGACCAGGCCTGGTCCTGGGCCGCGGTGGGGGCGGGGAAGGTGCCACGGAACCACTCCCGGGTCAGCGGGCTGAACCGGTTGAGTGGGTCATTGTTTGCGGGCACGTCTCCATGGTGCCCCTGGGGTCTGACAACCGGCGACGACGAGTGCGAATGCTGCGCCTTTGGCCTGCTGGTGTGCCTATGATCTTGATGTTCAGCTAGCCGTGAGCTCGCTCATGACGATGAATGACAGGAGTCGGAGATGCAGCTGTTTTCAGTTCTCGCCGTGCCCGTGCTGATCGGCGCGGGGATCTCCATGACACCGATTCCCGTCGCGGTCGCCGACTGCACCAGTACGGGCGGGACGACGCTCTGCTCGCAAGGTGAATCCCGCGGTGCCAATACCGGCGATGGTCCCAGCGGATCCGGGAGCTACATGCCGAGCATGTGTGATTTCGACGACTGGTATGGCTGTGACGACGACTGGGGTTGGGAGATCGACCTCGATGTCGACTTGGATCCCGGTGGCCCCGGTAGGCCAGGTGGCCCCGGTAGGCCAGGTGGCCCCGGTGGGCCCGGTTTCGGCCACCCTGGTGGCCCCGGCGGGCCGAACTTCGGCGGTGGTGGCGGCGGTGGCCGCCCAGGCGGTGGTCGTCGATGAGTAAACGGAAATCGATCGAGGAGAACGACATGCTGTTCAATCACAACTCGGCGCGCCGGGTCATCGCCTTGGTGCTGGGTGCGCTGGCCGTCGCGATCGGAACCGCCGCAGCGGCATCCGCGGAGCCTCCGGCACCTCCGAGGCCGCCCAACTGCACGGCCGCTGATTTGTCCGGCATCGCTGCCGGAGTCGCCGCGGCGACATCGGTGTACCTGTTCACCCATCCACCGGTGAACGATTTCTTCACGTCCCTGGCGGGCAAGGATCAAGAGCAGCGGCGGGCCGAAATGGGGGTCTACATGGATGCGAATCCGCAAGTGCGGGATGAGCTTCGGGGCATCCGGCAGCCGACCCGGGATTTCCGCAACCGCTGCGGCGTCTAGCGCCGCTCGGCCGATATCGCCACGGCCGGCTGTGCCGGGATACCCGGCACGGGCTGGCCGCGTCGAGCAGGTTGTGCGCACACGGGTCGGCGAGCGGGTTACTTGCCTGCGGCAAGGTTGACATGCCGGACTTCGTTTGAATACGTCGACGGCTCTCAGTCGCGCAACGCCCGCTGATACCGGCGCATCCCGGAGATCCAGCGGTCGTAATCGGCCCCCTTTCCCCGGTACATGTCCAGTACCGACGCATGGGGCAGCACCAGGAAGCGGCCGCCGCGGACACCCACGAGCGTCGCGACCGCCACGTCTTGGGCGCTCAGCACTTCACCGGCGGTGGTGATGGACGCGGCCGCGACCCGTACGGTGGCGTCGTCGGAGTCGGTGATCGCGTCCAGCAGTGGGGTGGCCACCCCCATCGGGCACACGCACGTGACGCCGATCCCGTTGTCGCCGTACGTGATCGACAGCCACTCGGCGAACCCGACCGCGGCGTGCTTGCTCACCGCGTAGCCCGCCGCACCGACCTGGGTGAGCAGGCCTGCCGCCGAGGCGATGCTGACGAAATATCCTTCGCCGCGGGCGGTCCACTCCGGCAGTAGGGCATCGGCGGCCCGGATGTGCGCGCGCAGGTTCACCTCCAGCACGCGGTCCCAGTCCTCGTCGGAACCCAGTCCGGCCGCGCCGATGACACCGGCGTTGGCGACGTAGATGTCGACCGGGCCGAACGCGTCCCGGGCGGCGGTCAGCAGCGTGGCGATACCCGCGACCGAACCGGCATCGGCGCCGACACCGATTGCACGTTCTCCGATCGGCGCCGCGGTCGCCGCTGCGGCGGCTGAATCGATATCGCCGGCTACCACCGAGGCTCCGGCGTCGGCGAACTGCTGCGCCAGGGCACGTCCGATTCCCGAACCCGCTCCGGTGATGACGACGACCTTGCCTTCGATCTGCATGGGACGTGTCTACCGCACTATCCCCCGTCGCTTCGCTCGCCCGGTCACTATCCCCCGTCGCTTCGCTCGCCCGGTCACCTGTTCGCGCAACTCCCGCTTGAGTGCCTTGCCGTCCGGGGCGAGCGAAGCGACGGGACGATGACACAGCTGAGGTTCGACGACCGCGGGCGCGGTCTTGGCCGTGAGTACGCGCTGCTGCTGGCCTCTCGTGGGGCCAAGGTCGTCGTCAAACGCGATCGAGAACTACGGGCGCATCGTGCTCACCTCGTCGATCGGCGGACTGTACGGTAATCACGGTGTCGCCAACTACGCCGCCGCCAAGGCCGGGAGCATCGGGCATATCAACGTGGCGGCGCCCGACGGCCCCGCGGGGGGCGTCGCATGCATTGCTATTGTTCCCGGAGCGGTGACGAGAATGGCTGAGGGAATGGATAATTCGGCCTACCCGCCGATGGGGTCGGAGCTGGTGGCACCCGCCGCCGGCTGGTTGGCCCACGAAACATGTCCGGTAACCCGGTGAACTCTTCGTCGCGATCGCGGGCCGGGTGGCGCGGGCCTTCATCGCCGAGACGCCGGTACTCATTCGGAATGGCAGCCCATGACTGAACGCGTGACTTCCGAACGGCAGGGCCCGCTGAAGGGCGTGCGGGTCATCGACCTCACCGCGATGGTGATGGGTCCGTACTGCACCCAGATCATGGCCGATATGGGCGCCGATGTCATCAAGGTGGAACCCCCCGCCGGTGATGACACCCGCTACATCTCGGTCGGTCCGGTGGCCGGGCTGAGCGGCGTCTTCGTCAACGTGAACCGCGGCAAGCGCGGCGTCGTCCTGGACCTGCAGACCGCTGACGGCAAGGCCGCATTGCGATCATTGATCGAGACCGCCGACGTGTTCATCCATTCGATGCGGGCCAAGGCGATCACGAAGCTCGGTTTCGGCTACGACGACGTCGCCGCGCTGAACCCGTCGATCATCTACACGAACTGCTACGGCTATGGCAGGCGCGGCCCCGATGCCGACCGGCCCGCCTACGACGACACCATCCAGGCCGAGTGCGGATTGCCCGCGGTACAGGAACAGTTGACCGGGGCGGCCAGCTATGTCGGCACCATCATGGCCGACAAGGTGGCGGGCCTGACCGCCCTCTACGCGACGACCATGGCGCTGTTCCACCGCGAACGCACCGGCGAGGGCCAGGAGGTGGAGGTCAGCATGTTCGAGACTATGGCATCGTTCATGTTGGTCGAGCATGCCAACGGCGCCATGTTCGACCCCGCGCTCGGGCCGGCGGTCTATCCGCGGGTGGTGGCGCACAATCGCAAGCCCTACGAGACCAAGGACGGTCAGATCGCCGCGCTGATCTACAACGACAAACACTGGAGCGCCTTCATCGAACGGGTGCAACCGGTGTGGAACACTGCCGAATTCGCGACGCTGGAGCAGCGGGCGAAGCAGATCGACACGGTGTACGGGCTGGTGGCGCAGACGCTCAGGGAGCGCACCACCGGCGAATGGCTGCAGATGTTCCGGGAACTGGAGATCCCGGCGGCAGCGGTCAACACGCCGGACGCGCTGTTCGACAACGAGCACCTCAACGCCGTCGGCCTGTTCGAGACCATCGATACCCCGCACGGCTCGATCCGGTTCCCCGGTGTGCCGACCTGGTTCTCCCGCACGCCCGGACGGGTGCATGGACCCGCGCCGGAGTTGGGCGCGGATACCCAGTCGGTGCTGGCCGAAGTTCAGGCGCTGCCTCGGCACTAGAACGTGTCTGCTCGATGTGAACGGTGTTGTGCCCGGCCTTGTTTCGGGGCTTTGGGCCGGTTGCGCCGTCAGGCTGGAGGCGGTCGCGGTCGGCGACCGGCCTCCGCGTCGGGGCCGGGCAACATGACTACCCGAGCTGTCACCGATGTCTTGGGGAATGACACTTGCGTGACGTTCTTCTCCGGCGTACCGTCGAACACAAGTTCGAATTGAGATGTGCTCCCGATCTGTACACGGCGAGCTTTTGCCCGCGACTGCGTCGCTGAGAGGTTCGATGGTCCTTGCGGGCCTGTTCGAGCCAAGTTGCCTTGTCGAGCCTGAATTGTCTGCCCGTGTGCACCTTTTGAAAGGTTGGGTATCTGGCATGGACGCCACCCATCTCGACGCCTTCATCAATACGCTCATCGATGACCTCACCGCGGCGGCCCCACCCGGCGAGGATGCCGATCGCACGCTGTTTCATTTGCTCGACCGTCCCCGGCGGGTGGTCGATGAACAGCCCCTGCTCGCGGTGCTGGCGGCCGCGGTCATGGCGCGGAACCTGTTCGACCATGTGATCGCCCAGGCGACCGCGGCCGCTGAGCGTCTCGGGATCCCGGCACGCCGGCACCTTCGCTCGGGAGCCGATCTGCTCACCAGCCTGGGTGTGCCCCCCGGCGCGGCGCTGAGGGCTGTGCGGGTGGGGCGGGCGGCGCACACCTTGCCTGCCCTCACCCAGGTCCAGCGTCTGGGTGGGCTCGGCATGGAGTTCGCTGACGCAGTCGGTAGGGGAGTCGTACACGTCAGCGACAGGTTCTCGTTGTCCGACGAGGACAGGGCGAAGGTCGTCACGAAGCTGATGATCCAGACCACGCCCTCGGACGTGGCCAAGAAAGCCCGGGAGATCGCCATCGACAAAGCCTCGACACAACCGCAAGAGGACGGGACGGTGCCGGTTGCCGAAAACGGTGGCCTCAACGAGATGACGCTGGTGCAGAACGACGAAGGGCGGGTCAGCGCCACCCTCGATCTCGATGTGTTGACGGGCGAGGAACTGATCGCAGCGTTGGATCCGTTGTGTCGGCCCGTGCCGCTACCGGATGGATCACCGGACCCGCGGTCGACAGGCAGGCGTCGCGCGGACGCGTTCGGTCAGCTGGTGCGTGACTACCTGTCGAGCTCGCATCGTCCGGCCTCCGGTGGCGTGCTCCCGCACGTCACCCTGATCCGGCCGGCGGCAGCAGCGCAGGCAGGAGTGCGCGGTGACGAGTTCGTCGACACTCTCGGTTTCACCGGGCCGGTCAGCGCCACCACCGCCGACCTGATCTCCTGTGACAGCTCTATCGGGTTGGTGATCGTTGACGACGCCGGCGCGCCGCTGGACGTGGGGCGCAGCGAGCGGCTGTTTCCGCCCAAGATTCGTAAAGCGTTGGCAGCGCGCGACCGTGGCTGCGCGTTCCCCGGCTGCGGGAGGCCGGTGTCGTGGTGCGACGCCCACCACATCAAGCCGTGGGGCAGCGGGGGCATCACCTGCCTCGACAACGGTGTGCTGTTCTGCAGGTGCCACCACACCTTGATCCACCAGAGCGACTGGCAGGTCTACCTGGGCCCTGATCGTCACCCCTGGTTCATCCCACCCCATGATCCGGCCGGTCCCGAACCGCCGCATCTGCGATCACACGCACGACGAACCATGACCAACCTGCCCGCCGCCGCATAACCGAGTTTGACGCACCTTGACAACTACACAGAGAACACCAAGCAAGCGGCGGGAACCGACGGAGATGACGGAGTCGGGCCCGCCACGATGCATCACGCCGGCGTGCCTGGTCGGAGACGAACTCTCAGAACGGGCTAGGCGGATCGCCGGTGGGTACGTCCAACATTCGATCGCAACGGACACCGCTCGACGTACTGCAGGATGCGCGTTCGGACCCGGCGACACTGCAAAGCCGGAGGCCGCCGATGATAGTGACCCGTGGGCCCATGCAGTGGGCAACTAGAAGGTCTTGGCCAACCGGTCAGCGAGAATGGCAGCGAAGCGCGCCGGATCGTCGAGTGAGCCACCCTCGGCGAGAAGGGCTGTGCCGTAGAGCAACTCGGCAGTATCGCTGAGCCCGTCCTGTGACGACGCCAAGGCGTCCCGCAGACCGGCGACGAGGGCGTGATCGGGGTTCAGCTCCAGGATACGTTTGCCGACGGGCACATCCTGACCGGAGGCGCGGTACATCCGCGCCAACTGCGGGGTGATGCCGAAGGCGTCGGTGATCAGGCAGGCCGGCGACGAGGTCAGTCGGGTCGACAGACGCACTTCCTTGACATGCTCGTCGAGCGTCTCCTGCAGCCAGGTAAGCAGATCGGCGAACTCGCTGCGGTCGGCGTCGGCCTTGTCGCCTGCGGAGCCGAGATCGACTTCGCCCTTGGCCACAGACTGAAGCGCCTTGCCGTCAAACTCCGGCACCGATTCGACCCACACCTCGTCGACCGGATCGGTGAGCAGTAGCACTTCATAGCCCTTGGCCTTGAACGCCTCCAGATGAGGGGAGTGCTCCAGCAACTGGCGTGATTCGCCCGTCGCGTAGAAGATCTGTGTCTGGTCGTCCTTCATCCGGCTTACGTAGTCAGCCAGCGTCGTCGGGGTGTCCGGACTTGACGTTGACGCGAACGACGACAGCCCCAGCACCGTGTCCCGATTGTCGGTATCGGTGAGAAGCCCCTCCTTGAACGCACGGCCGAATTGTGTCCAGAAGGTCGCATAGTCGTCCGGGCGGCTGGCTTGCAGGTCCTTGATCGCCGAGAGCACCTTCTTGGTGAGGCTGCGCCGGATCACCTTGATCTGGCGGTCCTGCTGAAGAATCTCACGAGACACGTTGAGCGACATGTCCTGTGCGTCGACGACACCCTTGACGAACCGCAGGTACGGCGGAATGAGCTCGTCGCAGTCGCCCATGATGAAGACACGCTTGACGTACAGCTGCACGCCGGTGTGCCCGTCGCGGTTGAACAGATCGAACGGCGCTTGCGACGGGATGAACAACAACGCCTGATACTCGAAGGTGCCTTCGGCCTTCATCGCGATGACATCGAGTGGCTCATCCCATGCATGCGCGATGTGCCGGTAGAACTCCCGGTACTCCTCGTCGGAGACGTCGCTCTTGGACTTCGCCCACAGTGCGGTGCGCGAGTTGATGGTCTCCGTCTCGACGGTAATGGTGGGCGGAGTGGCTTCCCCGGTATCCGACTCTTTGGCTGGGACGGTCTTCTCGACCTCCATCCGGATCGGCCAGGAGATGAAGTCGGAGTACTTTTTGACCAGCTGCCTGATCTTCCACGGCGAGGTGTAGTCGTGCAGCTCGTCGTCGGCGTCCTCGGGCTTGAGGTGCAACGTGACCGACGTGCCCTGCGGAGCGTCGTCGACGGTGGCGATGGTGTAGGTGCCGTCGCCGCTGGATTCCCAACGGGTGGCGGTGCTCTCGCCCGCCTTACGGGTCAGCAGCACTACCGAGTCGGCCACCATGAACGTCGAATAGAACCCGATGCCGAACTGGCCGATGAGGTCGCTGACCTCGCCCTGCTGCTGCGCCTCGCTGAGCTTGCGGCGCAGCTCGCCGGTACCGGACTTGGCGAGGGTGCCGATCAGGTCGACGACCTCGTCGCGGGACATGCCGATGCCGTTGTCGCGGATCGTCAGCGTACGCGCAGCATTATCGGCATCTATCTCGATGTGCAGGTCGGAGGTGTCGACGTCCAGGTCCTTGTCCTGGTACGCCGCGAGCCGCAGCTTGTCCAGCGCGTCGGAGGCGTTCGAGACCAGTTCCCGTAGGAACGAGTCCTTGTTGGAGTAGATGGAGTGCACCATCAGCTGCAACAGCTGACGGGCCTCTGCCTGGAATTCTCTCTGTTCGACCTGCTCGCTCACAGCCCGCGATACTACCGAGCCCCGCTCACCCGAACTGCACCCCCTGGGCGAGCGGCAGCTCGGACGAGTAGTTGACGGTGTTGGTCGCCCGGCGCATGTAGGCCTTCCAGGAGTCCGATCCGGACTCCCGGCCGCCACCGGTCTGCTTCTCGCCGCCGAACGCGCCGCCGATCTCGGCGCCGGAGGTGCCGATGTTGACGTTGGCGATACCGCAGTCCGACCCGTCGGCCGCCATGAACCGCTCCGCCTCGCGGATGTCGGTGGTGAAGATCGCCGACGAAAGGCCCTGCGGCACCGCATTGTTCAGCTCGATCGCGGTGTCGAGATCATCGTAGGTCAGCACATACAGGATCGGCGCGAAGGTTTCGTTGTGCACGACCTCGGTCTGGGCCGGCATCCGGACCAGCGCGGGTACGACGTAAAACGCACCCTCATCACCGAGTTCGTGGCGGTGCCCGCCGACGACCTCGCCACCGTCGGCGCGGGCGGCTTCGAGGGCACCGACCATGTCGCGGTAGGCGCGGGTATGGATCAACGGGCCCACCAGGGTGCCCGCGGCGGACGGATCGCCGATGGGCAGCGTCTGGTACGCCGCGGCGACCCGCCGGCACAATTCGTCGGCGATCGAGGTGTGCACGATCACCCGTCGCATCGTCGTGCACCGCTGGCCTGCCGTCCCCGCCGCGGAGAACACGATGGCGCGCACCGCGAGATCCAGATCGGCCGACGGCGTCACGATCGCGGCGTTGTTGCCGCCGAGTTCCAGCAGCACCTTGCCGAAGCGGCGGGCCACCCGCGGGCCGACCTCCTGACCCATCCGCACCGAACCGGTGGCGCTCACCAGGGCGACACGAGGATCGTCGACCAGCTGTTCGCCGATCTCGCGGCCGCCCTGAATCAGCCGGCTGACGGATCCGTCGACTCCGACATCGGAGCAGGCGCGCTCGATCAGGGCCTGACACGCGACGGCGGTCAGCGGGGTCAGCTCCGAGGGCTTCCACACCACGGTGTCACCGCACACCAGCGCGACCGCGGTATTCCAGGCCCACACCGCCACTGGGAAGTTGAAGGCGGTGATGACGCCGACCACGCCCAGGGGATGCCAGGTCTCCATGAGTCGGTGGCCGGGCCGCTCCGAGGCGATGGTCCTGCCGTACAGCTGCCGGGACAGCCCGACGGCGAACTGGCAGATGTCGATCATCTCCTGCACCTCGCCGAGCGCCTCGGAGGTGATCTTGCCCGCCTCCACGGTCACCAGCGTGGCCAGATCCTCTTTGTGCTCGGTGAGCAGCTCACCCAATCGCGCCACGAGTGCGCCGCGGACCGGGGCCGGTGTCGTCCGCCACCCGAGGAATGCGGCCGCGGCGTCGGCGATGGCGGCTTTGGTCTGCTCGGCGCTGGTCTCGGGGACCGAGAACAGCACGTCACCGCTGATCGGCGTGCTCGCGGGCAGGCCGGGCTCTCCCGGCGCGCCGAGTCGGATGTCGGCGCCTATCGCCTGCAGTGCGACACGCACCCGGTCGCGGAGGTCGGCGGCCGTGGGAAGGCTGCTGGTTTTCACGCTCGTCATCTTGCCGCTTTCTCGTAGAGGTCATAAGGGTCGTGGATGTGATGGCCGATGGCGCCGGCCATCCAGTCGTGGCTGTAATCGGATTCGTCGGGCGCATCCACCGACTCGGCGTCGTGGTCGAGGTTGGAACGGAATATCCCCGCCGCCGAGGCGGGCAGGAAGTCTTCGTACACGACGGGTTTCGCCGGATCGCCGCTGCGGTAGAAGGCCAGTTCCTGCGCGGCCATCTCGGCGTCGGTGTCGGGGAAGTACTCGCCCCACACCATGGCCGGCTCGGGAGTGGCCATCGCCGCGTCGTAGCACTTGCGGCCCGCGGGGGTGAGGGCGACGCCACGGGCCTCGACCTCGCCGAACCGCACCCGCAGGTTGCCCTCGGTGACCGTGCCGTGGGAACCCCGGAACCAGCGGGGCTCCGACAGCGCGCGAAATGATGTCTGGCGCAACAGCACATCGGGACCGTCCCAGCGGGGAGGGCCCTGGATTTTGCCGATCATGATGATGCCCCTGGCGACCATCCGGCGGTACAGCTCGTCGATGTCGAGTACTCGCGGCGTCAGATGGTTGATGTGCGTGGTGGCCACGCCGGCGATATCGGCGGCCACCGCGGACACCTGGGACAGTTCGGTGTACCACCCGGTGTCGATCGGATCGTGGGAAAGGGCGAACGCCGCCGTCGCATGCGCGACGAAATCGTCGGCCTCCCCGGACGGTGCGCCGCCGGCCGCGGCGATGCGGCGTGCATCGGCGATCAGTGCAGGGTCGAAGAGCTGCCGGGCCGCGAGGAAACGCTCGACCCGGTTACCGAGATCCGGGGAGAAGAAGCGCGTGTCCGCGGTGGCCAGCATCGAGGTGAACACCCGAAACGGGTTATGGTCCAATTCGATCGCATCGATCGGACGGAACGCAGTCGAGACCACCGGCACGGGCGAGGCGGCCTCACGAAGATCGTAGTAGCCCACCGGATGCATCCCGAAGGCGGAGAACAGGTCGGCTACATCCGACAGTTCACGGGCATTGCCCACCCGGATCGCGCCATGGCGCTCGGCGGTGACGCGGTCCAGTGAGCCCAGCCGCGAGTCACCGGCGGTGTCGCGGTTCACCTCGGTGGCGACCTCGACAAGGGTGTTGTATGCGGGGACCTCGGCGCCGTACATCTGTGACAGCGATGCGGCGAACGCGGCGCGCAACTGTGAAGTCGGAACGGTCATCCGATCGCGTCCGGCATGCTGGTCCAATTCCCCGGGTCGCTACGCTCCTGCCCGCCGGACCCGCCGGGGTAGTCTCCGGCCATGGTCGACACCGAGCACCTCGACGAGATCGATCGGAATCTGGTGCGGGAACTCATCGCGGATGGCCGGGCCACCCTGGCGCACCTGGCGGCGAGCGCCGGGTTGTCGGTCTCGGCGGTGCAGTCGCGGGTGCGACGGCTGGAAACGCGCGGTGTGGTGACCGGATACACCGCGCGGATCAACCCAGAGACCGTCGGACACATGCTGTCGGCGTTCGTGGCCATCACTCCTCTCGATCCCTCTCAACCCGATGACGCTCCGGCCCGGCTGCGCCATATCGATGAAATCGAGTCGTGCTATTCGGTGGCCGGGGATGAGAGCTACGTCCTGTTGGTGCGTGTCGCTTCGGCGCGGACGCTGGAAGACCTGCTGCAGCGAATCCGCACAGCGGCCAACGTCCGCACACGAAGCACCATCATCTTACAGACGTTTTACGATGGACGAACCAACCTGCCGGAATAGTTACGGTCATAGGGCCTATTGGATGTAAAGATTGCGTTAGTATGGCCGCATGACCGCTGTCTACGCTCTCGATGCCGCTGGTTACCAGCCCACCGCCGATGAACTGCGGGCCGACCGCGTGCACGACGTGCTGCGTCGCAACATGCTGGCCGACGGCATGGATCTGGTGCTCGATCTCGACCGGTCCCGCGGGATGGAACTCGTCGATGCCCGGGACGGCCGTCGGTATCTGGACATGTTCACGTTCTTCGCGTCCTCGGCGCTCGGCATGAATCATCCGGCGCTCGCCGACGACGCGGCCTTCCGCGCCGAACTCGCCCAGGCGGCGATCAACAAGCCGAGTAACTCCGATGTCTACACCGTCCCGATGGCCCGTTTCGTCGAGACGTTCGCCCGCGTACTCGGCGACCCGGCGCTGCCGCACCTGTTCTTCGTCGACGGGGGAGCGCTTGCCGTCGAGAACGCGCTGAAGGTGGCGTTCGACTGGAAGAGTCGCCACAACCAGGCGCATGGGCGCGACCCGTTGTTGGGGACCCGGGTGCTGCATCTGCGCGGGGCATTCCATGGTCGCAGCGGTTACACGCTGTCGCTGACCAACACCGACCCCAACAAGGTCGCGCGGTTCCCCAAGTTCGACTGGCCGCGCATCGATTCGCCCTACCTGCGCCCCGGTGTGGATATCGCTGCGCTGGAAGCCGAGTCGCTGCGCCAGGCCCGTGCCGCCTTCCTCGCCCATCCAGATGACATCGCCTGTTTCATCGCCGAACCGATCCAGGGCGAGGGCGGGGACCGGCACATCCGCCCGGAATTCTTCGCCGCAATGCGTGCGCTGTGTGACGAGTTCGACGCGCTGTTGATCTTCGACGAAGTGCAGACCGGCTGCGGAATCACCGGAACTGCCTGGGCTTACCAACAGTTGGGCGTGACGCCGGACGTGTTGGCCTTCGGTAAGAAAACCCAGGTGTGCGGCGTGATGGCCGGCGGTCGCATCGACGAGGTGCCCGACAACGTGTTCTCTGTCAGTTCGCGCATCAACTCCACCTGGGGTGGAAACCTCACCGATATGGTGCGTGCCCGGCGCATCCTGGAGGTCATCGAGGCCGACGAGTTGATCGGCAATGCCGCCACGACGGGCCGCCACCTGCTGGACCGACTCAGCGGATTGGCGGCCGAGTACCCGGGCCGGGTGCTCGATCCGCGGGGCCGAGGACTGATGTGCGCGTTCAGCATGCCCGCAGCGGCCGACCGTGATGAACTGGTCCGCCTGCTGTGGGATCGGCAGGTCATCATGCTGGCCAGTGGCGCGGATTCGGTGCGTTTCCGGCCGGCGTTGACGGTGACGACCGCCGAGATCGACGCGGCCGTGGATGCGGTGCGCGACGTGCTCGCCGGTAGGTGACCTTATCGGGCGGCGGACATGAGGCCGCGGATCAGCCCCTTCAATCGGGGCAGTTCGACCCCGCTCACCAGGATGCAGTCGTGCCGCTCGGCCAGTTTCTTCGCGGCAGGAGTGAACTCGTTGTTGGTCACGACCATGGTGCGGGTGCAGTCCTGCATCGCGGCACCGGCGACGACTTCCTGCACGGCCCCCGCACCGACCGGACGGTTCAGCCGTTTGCATTGGATGGCAAGTCGATTCGGGCGCATGCCCACGACCAGGTCGACGCCCCAGTCGCCGGTGATCGACGTCATGATGACTGGCGCGCCGCAAGAGCGCGCGATCCGCGCGACGTAGTCCTCGAACTCGGTCCCCGACATGATGTCGATCGGGTTCTCGTTCGGGGCCGGTGTGCGTAAGCCGGTCAGAAAATGCGGTGCGGCCGCCAGCAGCAATGGCGCGAGTAGCGCCAGGGACAGCGCGAACGGCCAGATGGCACCCGCGACGAACGCGCCGGCACCGGTCGTGATGCCCACCGCAAGAAGGATCTTGATCCGCACCGTCGCATGGTAGGGGCAGGCTCGGACATCGGATCCAAGGCCGGTGGCACCGGTTTCTTCGGTCGACGCGCCCCGGCTACTGCTGATCGCCCGCCTCAAGGGTCGACTCCTGAGGTTTGCCACCGGGTCTGCCCGGGCATCCCCACTGCATGGTGATCGGCATCACAAGGCTCACGGCGCGAAAGCGATGATCCGCGAGCCGGGTGTGTGGCGGGACGACCCCGAGGTGCGGGCCGCGATTCGGTTCGGTGTGGTGGTGGCGCTGCTCGGAATCGGATTCCTGATCGTGGCCGCGGTATTGGCCCGCACCTGCGACGGTATGGTCGGCGATTCGGCCGCGTGCGGCCGGCCGGAACGCCTGGTCTTGGCGCTCGGTGCGCCCGTCATCCTGTTCGGCGGCGGGCTGCGTGCGTTCGTGCGCACCTATCAGACGTGGAAGAACCGCCAAATCTGGTGGGCATGGCAGGGCGCCGGCTGGTTCCTGATGCTGCTGATGCTGTCGGTCCTCACCATGAGCCTGCCCGCCTTGGCGGGATTCCGTGGATGAGTCCGTTCGGCCGCCACCGCCCGAGCGCGGATCTACCCTGGCTGGGTGAGTAGCCCGGAAGCGGGTGCAGGTGGGAGAAGTCGGTCGGGGAGAGAAGTCGGTCGGGGAGAAGAAGTCGGTCGGAAAAAGGAGATAGCCATGATCTACGAGCGCATCCGTCGCCAGCGGGAGGACAGTTGTTCGCCGCCCTGTTCGAGAGCGGTCTCGGCCAGCTCGGCACCACGGCGGCGTGCCTCGGCAGCCAGCGGCGCGGCCTTGTCGGCGCCCTTCTGCAGGGCATGCGCGCTTCGTTCATAGGCGGTGACCGCGAGCGGCGCGGCCCGGTCATAGGCGGTTTCGGCGAGCTCGCGCCCACGCTCGACCCCGTGCCCCAGCCTCTCGGCGAATTCGGAGTCGAGCAGGCTGTCATTGGATGACGGCAGAGCCGAAGAGACTCTCTCGGCGACGTGGCGGCCTGCGCGCCGTCCCCGCCATCCCAGTGACGGCTTGCCCGCGGTGTCGGCAGAGGCAAGCACCAAGCCGCCGATCAGACTCACGTCGGTGAGGAATGCGCGGCGCTTGTCCGCCTTGAGCACCGGATCGGTCTCCTCCCAGAACATGTGCCGACCGAGGTTTCCCGGAATCACCGTGGCAGCCAGCAGTGCGGACGCGACTCGCGGAATGCGGCCCGTGGCCAGCAGCAGGCCGCCGCCTATCTGAACCGCGGCATTGATCTTGGCCACCGTCACGGCATTGTCGGGCACCTTGTCGGACACCGAATTCGGCAGGGAGTGCAGGCCGTCGAGCGTCGGCTGGACGATTTCGGCTGCGGGCTTCACATCTCTGAGGGCTTCGATGCCCTGTCCGATGAAAGCGGCTGACAGTAACGGGCGGGCTATTCTACGAACCAACATGCCATGGGTATGCCCAGCCTCCCCGGAACGCAAACACGCCAAGGCGCACGGGTTATCGTCCACTGATCTCGTTCGGCCGCAAGAAATCCCGCGTCGTAGCAAGCGTGACAAGGGCTCCGCTGAAGTGAATCCACAAATGCCCGTCATGCCCGAAACCGGTGATCGCGCCGACCAGGAGATACGCCAGCACCAGCCTTGAGAGCCAATACGTTTGAGCATCTATGTTTGAGCATCGCTGCGCAACGGGTGGTCAGCACCACAGCGACCGCAATGAGTATCTCGCGCAACGTGTTGCTGATAAGGCTGGTTACCCAGCGCGCGAGGGTGAGACACGGAGGGGGGTGCGGCACCATTGGTTAGCGACCGGCCGATGTGGGGTAACCTCCGAGCGGATCAGCGGGAGGTCAGATGGTGCAGGCAACGGGCGCGCACGGTGGTGCGGTCGTCGGCGATCGAACGGTCGAGCTCCGGGTGGCGGCCACCGTGGAGAACTTGGCTGTGCTGCGAGCGCTGGTCGCTACCGTCGCCACGTTCGAAGACCTGGATTTTGACGCGGTCTCCGATCTGCGACTCGCGGTCGATGAGGCCGCCACCCGGTTGATCCGGTCATCGGTCGCCGGCTCCGATCTGCTGGTGCGGGTCGAACCTCGAGACAACGCGCTGGTGGTGCACGCATCGACGACATGTGAGGCCGACGACGACGCCATCGTCGCGCCGGGCAGCTTCAGCTGGCACGTCCTGAGTTCGCTCACCGACGAGGTCAGCACGTTCACCAAGGGGCAGAGCGCCGGTGCCGGCCGGGTATTCGGAATTTCGCTCACTGCGAGACGAGCGAGCCTGCTGCAGTGACCTCGGAATATGCCGACGTCCTCGAGATGTTCCGCGAACTCCGCGAGGTATCCGATGACTCAGCACAATTCGCGAGGCAGCGGGAGCGGATTGTGCAGCGCTGCCTCCCATTGGCAGACCATATTGCGCGTCGGTTCGAAGGCCGCGGTGAAGCTCGCGACGACCTGGTGCAGGTGGCGCGGGTCGGCTTGGTCAACGCCGTCAACCGTTTCGATGTCGATGCCGGGTCGGACTTCACGTCCTACGCGGTGCCGACCATCATGGGCGAGGTGCGCAGGCATTTCCGCGACAACGGCTGGTCGGTCAAGGTGCCGCGCAGGCTCAAGGAACTTCATTTGCGGTTGGGCGCCGCCACCGCGGAGTTGTCGCAGCGGCTCGGTCACGCACCGACCCCGTCCGAACTCGCCGCCGAACTGGGGATGGACCGCGAAGAGGTGGTCGAAGGCCTCATCGCCGGTAGTTCCTACAACACGCTGTCCATCGACAGTGGTGGTTCGGGCGACGACGAGTCCCCGGCGATCGCGGATACCCTCGGCTCCCAGGACGATGCGCTGGAGCAGATCGAGAACAGGGAGGCGCTGCGTCCCTTGCTCGCCACCCTGCCCGAGCGTGAGCGCACGGTGCTGATCCTGCGGTTCTTCGAGTCGATGACGCAGTCGCAGATCGCCGAGCGCGTCGGCATCTCGCAGATGCACGTCTCGCGGCTGCTGGCGAAGTCCCTGGCGCGTCTGCGCGACGAGCTGCAATAGGCCGCGACGAGCTGCAATAGGTCAGCCAGCGCGCCGCAGCCTGCCCAGTGCATGGTCGGGATCGCAGATCGTCAGCATCCTGTCGACGGCCGCGCTGGTCAGCAGATCCCAGTGCACACCGCGGGCGGCGGCTTGCACGCTGACCTTGTGTACGGTCGAAAATGCTTCTGCGGCAAAGAATGTCACGCCATTGAGATCCAGCACGAGCTTGTCGGCATCGCGAAGACGTGCCTGGATGTAATCGCTGAACTGGGTGGTGTTGGCCGCGTCGAGTTCACCTTCGACGGTAATGACAACGGTCGAAGGCGGTAGTGCCTGTGTCGCATAGGTTGCTCTGTCGCCGGTGGCGCGCCGCGTCGCCGCGGCCCGTCCGCTGATGTGGATGTTCGACATATTGACTCCGTCAGTCGGGTCGCACTCGGAACGCCTGAATGTGCTGGCCTCGCGTCGGCGAGGTATGGGGTCCTGAATATTCAGGACCCGCATTGCTCGGCGTGGGGGTCCTCAGAACGCCGTGTGTGCTTTGACGCGTGCAGCCGGCTGGGAACTCAACCTGAAATCGACCCTACGCCACATTCTCGTGGTCGGACAATTACCTCAATGAACTCTCATCAAGGCAACTCGGGACCACCATCGTGATGACGGCGTCACCGGCCTCGGTGGAGGCGCCCGAACGGTGGGGTCCACACTAGATGCCATGTCCAGAAACGGGAAAGCGGCCGGCGTGGTGCTCGGCGCCGGCGCCGGAATGCGGTATGGAATGCCGAAAGTCCTTGCTGAAAATGGTGATTGGTTGAACCGGGCGGTCGCGGCGCTGAACAGCGGCGGCTGCGATGAGGTGGTGGTGGTGCTGGGTGCCGCCGGCGAGGACGCCGTCGACGTGCCCGCCGTCGCCGTGCCCACTGCCTCGCGTGCGGTCATCGCCGCCGACTGGGCCGACGGGCTGTCGGCATCGCTGCGGGCCGGCCTGCACGCCGTCGAGGCCGACTATGCCGTCGTGCAGCTCGTCGACACCCCCGATGTCGGCGGTGATGTCGTGCGGCGGGTGCTCGATGCGGCACGTGCAACACCGTCCGGGTTGGCCAGGGCGGTCTATCACGGACGTCCGGGGCATCCTGTCGTGCTGGCACGCAAGCACTGGCAGGCCCTGCTGGAGGGACTGAGTGGGGATGTGGGCGCCGGGCCGTTCCTGCGGGCCCGCGCCGATGTCGTCACGGTGGAGTGCGGTGATCTGGCCACCGGGGCCGATATCGACGCGCAGTGACAGGCCCTCAGCTCAGGTGTGGACCGTCAGGCCGAGGGCGGCCGCCGCGTAGCGCCGCACGGTGTCCTCGGACATCGCCGCGGCGTCCTCGAAGCCGCGGCGTGCCCTACTGGCCATGAAGCCCGTGGTGCGGTCCAGCGTGACCTCGGCGAGCAGTTCGCCGGTACTCGGCTCACAGACAGCCCAGGTGTAGAGGGTGTCCGATTCCCAGCCGTCTGCGGCCTCGTCGATGTAGTCGAGGTCGTTCTCGCCGAGATCGGCCAGCGCGGGGCGGTCATCGACACGATCGTCATAGCGCAGCCCACGCAGGTACCACTGGCCGTTGTTGATTTCGACAGGTTCCATGGCGTTGCTCCGTCGAGTGGCCACACCAAGTGGCCGTTCGGCAGAAATCAGTCCTTGATCTCGGCGATCACGGTGCCCTGGGTGATGGCCGCCCCGGCTTCGACGGACAGTCCGGTGATGGTGCCGTCCTTGTGGGCGGTGACCGGGTTCTCCATCTTCATGGCCTCCAGGACCACGAGCAGGTCGCCCGCGGACACCTGCTGGCTCTCTTCGACGGCCACCTTCACGACGGTGCCCTGCATGGGTGCGGTCACCGAGTCGCCGGAGGCGGCCGCGCCACCACTGGCGCCACGCTTGCGGGCCTTGGGCTTCTTGCGAATCGCACCGCCGCCGGCGGTGCCGCCGCCGATCGCCAGGTCACCGGGCAGCGATACCTCCAGCCGTCGCCCGCCGACCTCGACAACGACCTTCTGCCGGGGCAGGTTGCCCTCTTCGTCGAGGGGTTCTCCGCCGGTGAACGGTTCGACGGTGTTGTCCCACTCCGTCTCGATCCAGCGGGTGTGCACGGTGAAGCCGTCGGCGTCACCGATGAAGGCGGGATCGGACACCACCGCGCGGTGGAACGGGATGACGGTCGCCAGGCCCTCGACGTTGAACTCGGCCAGCGCGCGGCGCGAGCGGGCCAGGGCCTCGTCGCGGGTGGCGCCGGTGACGATCAGCTTGGCCAGCATCGAGTCGAACTGCCCGCCGATGACCGAGCCGGTCTCGACACCGGAGTCCAGCCGCACACCCGGGCCGGCGGGCGGGACGAAGCTGGTGACGGGCCCGGGGGCCGGCAGGAATCCGCGGCCGGCGTCCTCGCCGTTGATGCGGAACTCGAAGGAGTGGCCGCGCGGGGTCGGGTCCTCGGTGATGTCCAGGGCTTCGCCGTTGGCGATCTTGAATTGCTGCAGCACCAGGTCGATGCCCGCGGTCTCCTCGGTGACCGGGTGTTCCACCTGCAGGCGGGTGTTGACCTCGAGGAAGCTGATCAGGCCGTCCTGGCCGACCAGGTATTCCACGGTGCCGGCACCGTAGTAGCCGGCCTCCTTGCAGATACGCTTGGCGGACTCGTGGATCTCCTTGCGCTGAGCGTCGGTGAGGAAGGGAGCCGGTGCTTCTTCCACGAGCTTCTGGAAGCGTCGCTGCAGCGAGCAGTCGCGGGTACCCGCGACAACGACGTTGCCGTGGGTGTCCGCAATGACCTGAGCCTCGACGTGGCGCGGCTTGTCCAGGTAACGCTCCACGAAGCACTCGCCACGGCCGAATGCCGAGACGGCCTCACGGGTGGCCGAGTCGAACAGCTCGGGGATCTCTTCGAGGGTGCGGGCGACCTTCATGCCGCGGCCGCCCCCGCCGAAGGCTGCCTTGATGGCGATCGGAAGGCCGTACTCCTTGGCGAAGGCGAGGATCTCGTCGGCGTCCTGGACCGGGTCGGGGGTGCCGGGAACCAGGGGAGCGTCGGCACGCGCGGCGATATGGCGTGCGGTGACCTTGTCGCCGAGGTCGCGGATGGACTGCGGGCTCGGGCCGATCCAGATCAGCCCGGCGTCGAGGACGGCCTGGGCGAAGTCGGCGTTCTCGCTCAGGAAGCCGTACCCGGGGTGGATGGCATTGGCGCCGGACCTCGCCGCGGCGTCCAGCAGCTTCTCGAAGACAAGGTAGGACTCGGCCGAGGTTTGACCGCCGAGCGCGAACGCCTCGTCGGCGAGCCGTACGTGGGGTGCGTCGGCATCCGGCTCGGCGTAGACGGCCACGCTGACCAGCCCGGCATCCTTCGCGGCTCGGATCACACGGACGGCGATCTCCCCGCGGTTGGCGACGAGCACCTTCGAGATCTTCGAGCTGGCGTGACTGGGCACTGGGCGGCCTCCTGAAGGCATGTTCTCTAAGAAACGTCTTTAAGAATGTATCGGGCGAAGTTTAAGTGTCCAATTCCGGGGTGGCGAGTCGGACCCCCGAAAATTCACCGGGTTCAGCTTGAGCGCAGGCGCCGTTTTATCCGGGCCAGCATGGCGGACATTCCCCGCAGCCGTAGCGGGCTGATCAGCGCGGCCAGGCCGAGGTCGGCGTAGAAGTCATCGGGCACCGCGAGAATATCGGCCGTGGACTGGCCGTCCAGGCCGGCAGCCAGGATCGACGCGAAGCCCCGGGTGGTCGGTGCCTCAGGCGGGGCACTGAAGTACAGCCGGACGCGGTCGGGGTCGGTGGCGTCGACGTCGAGGAACAGCGGCGACTGGCACTCGGGGACCGGCTCCATGGACGCCTCTTCGAGATGGGCCGGCAGTGCGGGTAGGTCGTTGGCGAACTCCAGCAGCAGTTGGAGCTTGTCTCGCCCGGTGACTTCCTGGAACTCTCCGACGACCTCGCTCAGGGCCGCCGGCATCGTCACGAGGCGCAGGGCGCCGCGCCGGGCTCTGAGCCGACCGCGACCGGCACCCGAACCGCGTTACCCCATTCCGTCCAGGACCCGTCGTAGTTGCGCACATTGGGCAGGCCCAGCAGATGGGTCAACACGAACCAGGTGTGGCTGGAGCGCTCGCCGATACGGCAGTACACGATTGTCTTGTCATCCGCGCTGAGGTGCCCGTACAGCTGGTCGAGATCCGCACGGCTGCGGAACCGCCCGCTGTCCTCGGCGGCTTTGGACCATGGGATCGACACCGCGGTCGGGATGTGGCCAGCGCGCAGCGCGCCCTCTTCCGGGTAATCGGGCATGTGGGTGCGCTCTCCGGTGTATTCCTGGGGTGAGCGCACGTCGATCAGGGGCTCGCGTCCCAGTACCCCGAGGACGTCCTCGCGGAATGCCCGGATGGCGGCGTCGTCGCGGTCGACCACCGGGTAGCCGGCGCTCGGCTTGTTCGGCACATCCAGAGTGGTATCGCGACTGTTGGACACCCACAGATCACGCCCGCCGTCGAGCAGCCGGACGTCGGGATGGCCGAACAGCGTGAACACCCAGAGCGCGTAGGCCGCCCACCAGTTGCTCTTGTCGCCGTAGATCACGACGGTGTCATCCCGCGAGATGCCCTTGCGGTTCATCAGTTCGGCGAACTGGGCGCCGTCGATGTAATCGCGGACAGTGGGATCGTTGAGATCGGTATGCCAGTCGATCTTCACCGCGCCGGGGATGTGCCCGGTGTCGTACAACAACACGTCCTCGTCGGACTCGACGATGGACAGCCCGGGGCGCCCGAGGTTGGCCGACAGCCAATCCGCGGTGACCAAACGTTCGGGATGCGCGTAGGCGGCGAGGGCACGGTCTGGATCGACAGGAAGCGGCACACCATGAGCGTACCCATGCGGTATGCCCCGATGCTCGCACCCGGCTCAGGCGCCGCTGATCCTGTTCGCCGCCCACACCGTGGCTACAGAAATATCGAGATCGGCGAGCAGAATTCGTAGCAGCGGCAGGCTGATCCCGATGACATTGGACGGGTCGCCCTCGATGCGGTCGACGAACCAGCCACCCAAACCGTCCAGCGTGAAACCTCCTGCGACATGAAGAGGTTCACCACTGGCCAGGTAGGCATCCAGATCATCATCGCTCGGCACGCCGAAATGCACGGTGGTGGTGGCTGTTCGGCCGGTCTCGCCGACGACGGCGCCGTCGCGCACCCGCAGCACGCTGTGCCCGGTGTGCAGCAAGCCGGCCCGCCCCGCCGAGGACTGCCACTGACGGCGTGCGGCCTCGATCGTGCCGGGCTTCCCATTCAGCACGCCATCGACCTCGAGCATCGAATCACAGCCGACGACGACGCAGTCCGCCGCGACATCGCCGTCGATCAGCTCGACGACACGACGCGCCTTGGCGCAGGCCAGCGCGGCGACCACGTGTGCCGGGGAGTCCTGCGGCCGCGCGGCGATGACGGCGTCCTCGTCCACATCGGACACTACGACCAACGGGTCGACGCCCGCTTGCCGCAGCACGCCGAGCCGGCCGCAGGAGGCCGAACCCAGAACGAGGCGGATGCCACTCACCTGCGGCGCAGGTGAGTCCGTTCCAGCAGCGACACCCGCTGCCAACTGTGCACCTGGTAGCGCAGCCGGTCGACCGGATGGCCCCACAGATTCACCCCGGCAATTTCGGGCTCGGCCGGGCCGCTGCCAGCGGCGGACAGCACACCGATCAGCGCGGCCAGCTCCACATCGGTGGGAGAGCCCTTGAGCACCTTGATATGCGGCTCGTGGGTCGCCGGCGTGGTGTCGGTCTCGTTCTCGGACACTGTCGCCTCGCTCGATTCGCTCACAGCGGGATGTTTCCGTGCTTCTTCGGCGGCACCTGGCTGATCTTGCGCTCCAGCAGCCGCAGCGAGGTCGCGACGTAGCCGCGGGTGTGCGACGGCGGGATGACGGCATCGACGTAACCGCGCTCGGCCGCAATGTACGGGTTCACCAGGGTGTCCTCGTAGGTCTGCTGCAGCTCCAGGCGCAGGGCGTCGACGTCCTTTCCCTCCTGGGCCGCCGCCTTGAGCTCCTGGCGGTACACGAAGCCGACCGCGCCGGAGGCGCCCATGACCGCGATCTGGGCGGTCGGCCAGGCGACCACCACGTCGGCGCCCATGTCCTTGGAGCCCATCACGCAGTAGGCGCCGCCGTAGGACTTGCGGGTGATCACGGTGATCTTCGGGACGGTGGCCTCGCCGTAGGCGTAGAGCAGCTTCGCCCCGCGGCGGATGATGCCGTTGAATTCCTGATCGGTGCCCGGCAGGAAGCCCGGGACATCCACCAGCAGCACGATCGGGATGTTGAACGCATCGCAGGTGCGGATGAACCGCGCGGCCTTCTCGGAGGCGTTGATGTCCAGGCAGCCCGCGAACTGGGTGGGCTGGTTGGCCACCATGCCGACCGAACGGCCGTCCACCCGGCCGAACCCGACGAGGATGTTGGTGGCGTATCCGGCCTGCACCTCGAGGAACTCGTCGTCGTCGAGAATCCGCGAGATGACCTCGTGCATGTCGTAGGGCTGATTCGGCGAATCCGGGATCAGGGTGTCGAGCTCGAGATCCTCACCGGTGAGGCTGTCCTCGATGGATCCGGTCGGAGCCGGCGCCGGGTACCGCGGCGGATCGGCGTAGTTGTTGGCAGGCAGGTAGCTGAGCAGGTCGCGGACATACTCCAGGGCGTCCTGTTCGCCCGAGGCGACGTAGTGCACCGTGCCGGACTTGGCCATGTGGGTATGCGCGCCACCCAGTTCCTCCATGGTGACGTCCTCGCCGGTGACGGTCTTGATGACGTCGGGCCCGGTGATGAACATCTGGCTGGTGCCGTCGACCATGATGACGAAGTCGGTCAGCGCGGGGGAGTAGACGTGCCCACCCGCGGCGGCACCCATGATCAGCGAGATCTGCGGGATCACGCCGGAGGCCTTGATGTTGTTGTGGAAGATCTTGCTGTACAGGCCGAGGGAGACCACACCCTCCTGGATGCGGGCTCCGGCGCCGTCGTTGATACCGACCAGTGGGCGGCCGGTCTTGATGGCCAGCTCCTGGACCTTGACGATCTTCTCGCCGTAGACCTCGCCGAGGCTGCCGCCGAACACCGTCGCGTCCTGGCTGAAGATGCAGACGTCGCGGCCGTCGATGGTGCCGTAGCCGGTCACCACGCCGTCGCCGACGGGACGGTTGTTCTCCAGGCCGAAGTTGGTGCTCCGGTGACGGGCCAGCGCATCGAGCTCGACGAACGAACCCTCGTCGAGCAGGGCGAAGATGCGCTCCCGCGCGGTCAACTTGCCCTTGGCGTGCACCTTCTCGACGGCCGTCTCACCGACCGGGTGCAGCGCCTCTGCGGCGCGCTTGCGCAGGTCGGCCAGCTTGCCGGCCGTGGTGTGAATATCGACTACGTGCGGGGCGGCCGGTGCGGGAGGATCGGTAACGCTCGTCATGGTCCTCGATATTAACGGTTCCCTAAGATTCCGCACAGGTGGGTGTGGTTTGGGCGCAATTCCGCAACGCCCGCGGTCGGGCCCGGCGGTACGGTGACCCTTCAGTACGAACCGGACAAGGCATGGTGACGTGGATCTGGGGGCGCAGGTGCAATGGTTGACCGACCGATTTGCCGGCCGACCGGTGCGCAATGACTGCTGAGGTGAACCGGACTCCTCACGACGCCGCGAGGCTGCGCGCGGAGATCATCGGTGCCACGTTCGGGTGGCAGCGCCTCGACGTCGTCGAGGAAACCGGATCCACGAACGCCGACCTGGTCGCCCGCGCGGCCGCCGGGGAGGATATCGGTGGCGCGGTTCTGCTGGCCGAGGATCAGGCTGCCGGCCGCGGACGCGCAGGCCGGGTCTGGTCGAGCGTCTCGATGGGTTCGATCGCGATGTCGGTGGGTGTATCGACCAAGGGGGTCGCCGAGCACAACTGGGCCCTTCTGCCCCTGCTGACCGGGGTCGCCGTGGTCGAGGCACTCGACGAGGTCGGGGTGACCGCGTCCTTGAAATGGCCCAACGACGTACTCGTGGACGGCGCCAAGGTCGCAGGCATCCTGGCCGAGGTCGCCTCGCCGCAGCCTTTGGTGGTCGTCGGGATCGGCCTCAATGTGACCGTCGGGGCGGACGAGATCGATCAGCCCGGCGCCACCTCGGTGCTCGCCGCCGGTGGCATCGTCGACCGCGACCGGTTGGTGCTCAACATCCTTCGGCACCTCGGCGCACGCATCGAGGAATGGCGCGGGGGCAACGTCGCGCTCGCGGACTACCGGAGCCGCAGCAGCACCATCGGCGCGCGGGTCCGAGCGCTGCTACCGGGTGACCGGGAGCTGGTCGGTACCGCTACCGCAGTGGACGACCGCGGTCGGTTGCTCATCGAGTCACCTGCCGGGACGACTCCCGTCGCCGCCGGCGACATCGTGCATTTACGGCCCGCTCCCGGAGCTGCCGAGCAGTAAGGTCGCTCTGTGGGCTACCCGGACAATGTGCTCGCGGGCGATGAGCAGGTGGTGCTGCACCGGCATCCGCATTGGAAGCAACTGATCGGCCCGGTGTTGGTGCTGCTGGTCGCCACGGCGCTGGCGGCCTTCGTCGCCGCGGTGGTGTCGCGCACCGACTGGGACGCCACCGCAAAGCAGGTGGTGCAGCTGGTGATCGCCGCGGCCTGGCTGATACTCGTCGGCTGGCTGACGGTGTGGCCGTTCATGACGTGGTGGACAACGCATTTCGTGATCACCGACCGCCGGGTGATGTTCCGGCACGGGCTGCTGACCCGAACCGGCATCGATATTCCACTGGCGCGCGTCAACAGCGTGGAGTTCCGGCACGGCCTGCTGGACCGGATGCTGCGTACCGGCACCCTGATCATCGAATCGGCGTCGCAGGATCCGCTCGAGTTCTACGATATTCCGCGGGTGGAGCACGTCCACTCGCTGCTGTATCACGAAGTCTTCGACACCCTGGGGACCGAGGAATCGCCGAGCTGATCGGCCTGCTTGCTGCGGCCCGGGGGACGGCGCAGCGGGGTCACCGTTGCGTCCGAATCGGCGGGCAGCGGGGGATCGATGCGGTTCTCGATGGCCTCGGCCAGACCGCCGCCGGTCAGCGCCGACTCCAGCGCCTGATCCGGGTCCCGGCCGAACTCGTCGGGGAAGACCCAGCGGCGGAACGCCCAGAACCGGAACGCCATCTGCATCAGATTGCCGACGATGTAGGCCGAGATGAAGTCGGCGATGTTCTCCACCGTCAGCGAGACATCGGGAACGCGCAATTGCAGCACGTAACTTGAGAAGTACAGCGGAGCCATGCTCAGCAGCACCCCGACCGCGCTGACACCGAAGAACAGCAGCGCTTCGTGATGCCGCTCACGTCCGCCTCGGTCCCGGAAGCTCCACTCGCGATTGAGAATGTAGGAGGCGATGACCGCGACCACGCCGGCGATGATCTTCGCCGTCACCGGCTTGGGCTCCAGCACCGTCAGTTTGAGCGTGTAGAAGATCGCCGAGTCGATGATGAACGTGGTGCCACCGACGATGGCGAACTTGATCAGCTCGTGGTGCCGCTCGGCATACGGTCGGATCAGGCGGGGCAGGCGCGCGATCGTGGCATCAGCAAAGGACACGGATAGCGAGTGTACGGAACCGGGCAGCCAGCTGCTGAATCGTGCGTTCGTCGCAGGTCATGCCACCATGGTGGGCGTGCCGGACCCGCGTGATGCTCCTCGTTCCACCCCTGTCGTGGCTATGGTCGGCGGCGGGCAACTGGCCCGCATGACCCATCAGGCAGCGATAGCGCTGGGCCAGACCCTGCGTGTGCTGGCCTCCGACGAAGGCGACCCCGCCGCCCAGGTCAGCCCCGATGTGGTGATCGGGGCCCACACCGATTACGACGCGCTGCGCGAGGTCGCCCGGGGCGTCGCCGCGCTGACCTTCGACCACGAGCACGTCCCCACCGAACTGCTGGACAAGCTGGTCGCCGACGGTGTCAACGTGGCACCACCACCGGCGGCGCTGATCCACGCCCAGGACAAGCTGATCATGCGGCGCAAACTGTCGGCGCTGGGGGCTCCGGTCCCGCGTTTCACCGACGTGCAGACCGTCGACGACGTGGCCGCGTTCGCCTCACAGGTCGGCGGCCCGGTGGTGATCAAGGCCATCCGGGGCGGCTATGACGGCCGCGGTGTGGTGATCGCCGACGGCACCGAGCAGGCCGTGGCCGCGGCCGGCCGCTATCTTGCCGACGGCGTCGCCATTCTGGTCGAGGAGCGGGTGGCGATGCGGCGCGAGCTGTCCGCGCTGGTGGCCCGATCGCCGTTCGGTCAGGGCGCCGCGTGGGCGGTGGTGCAGACCGTGCAGCACGACGGCATATGCGTCGAAGTGATCGCCCCGGCGCCGGACCTGTCCCGCGAGCTGGGTGCGCAGGCGCAGCAGCTGGGCCTGCAACTGGCCGACGCGCTGGGTGTCGTCGGGGTGCTGGCGGTCGAGCTGTTCGAGACCACCGATGGCGCCCTGCTGGTCAACGAGCTCGCGATGCGTCCGCACAATTCCGGGCACTGGACCATGGACGGAGCGGTCACCAGCCAGTTCGAACAACACCTGCGGGCGGTCCTGGACTATCCGCTCGGTGACACCGCTGCCCGTGCACCCGTCACCGTGATGGCCAATGTGCTCGGTGCCGCGCAGACCCCGGCGATGAGCGTCGACGAACGCCTCCATCACCTGTTCGCGCGGATGCCCGACGCCAAAGTGCACCTGTACGGCAAGGGGGAGTGGCCTGGCCGCAAACTCGGCCACGTCAACCTCGTCGGCGACCGGGGGGACGCCGAAGGCGTGGCCACCTTGCGGGAACGCGCCAACCGGGCGGCACACTGGTTGTCGCACGCGCAGTGGACCGATGACTGGAATGAGCACACCGAATGAGTAATCAGGCCCGGGTCGGAGTCATCATGGGCAGTGACAGCGACTGGCCGGTGATGACCGATGCCGCCACCGCGCTGGCCGAGTTCGACATCCCCTTCGAGGTCGGTGTCGTTTCGGCGCATCGCACGCCCGGCCGGATGCTCGACTACGCGCGCGACGCCGCCGGCCGCGGTATCGAGGTGATCATCGCAGGCGCCGGCGGCGCGGCACACCTGCCGGGGATGGTCGCATCGGCCACACCTCTGCCGGTGATCGGCGTCCCGGTGCCGTTGGCCCGGCTGGACGGTCTGGACTCGCTGCTGTCCATCGTGCAGATGCCCGCGGGTGTCCCGGTGGCCACGGTGTCCATCGGCGGCGCGCGCAACGCCGGACTGCTGGCTGTGCGGATCCTCGCCACGGGCAATCCCGCGCTACGGGCGCGCGTGGAGAAGTTCCAGGCCGATCTCGAGGCGACGGTGCTGGGAAAGGATGCGCGGTTGCGCGCCGAGCTTCTGGGTGACCGTTAACGCGAGGGCCGGTGGCACCGATAACGCGGTCAGTCAGTACGCCGCGCTGCCCTTATCCGCGTCACCGCGACATGGTTCGATGTGCACGGATTCTCGTTGTGCGCGCCCGGCGTGGAGCAACGCGTCCGCGACCCATTAAAGTTACTGACAAGTAGCGAGGAGATCCCGATGGTTGCCAACCCGTCTTTCGACCTGTTCCAGCTGTCCGACGAGCACAATGAGCTGCGCACAGTGCTGCGCAATCTGTGCGAGAAGGAAATCGCGCCGTATGCCGCGGAGGTGGACGCGCAAGCGCGCTACACCGACGAGGCCCTCGCGGCCCTGGACTCCTCCGGCTTCTCCGCGGTGTTCATCCCCGAGGAGTACGGCGGGCAGGGAGCGGACTCGGTCGCGGCGTGCATCGTCATCGAGGAGGTCGCGCGGGTATGTGCGTCGTCCTCGCTCATCCCGGTCTGCAACAAGCTCGGTACCACAGGGCTGTTGATGCGCGGATCCGAAGAGCTCAAACAGAAGGTGCTGCCCTCGATCGCAGCCGGTGAGGCCACCGCGTCCTATGCGCTCTCCGAGCGGGAGGCCGGCAGTGACGCCGCGGCGATGCGCACCAAGGCGGTCGCAGACGGCGACGACTGGATCCTCAACGGCACCAAGTGCTGGATCTCCAACGGCGGCAAGTCGACCTGGTACACCGTGATGGCGGTGACCGACCCCGACAAGGGGGCCAACGGCATCTCGTCGTTCATCGTGCACAAGGATGACGAGGGTTTCAGTGCCGGACCCAAGGAACACAAGATGGGCATCAAGGGATCGCCCACCACCGAGCTGTACTTCGAGAACTGCCGCATCCCGGGTGACCGCATCATCGGCGAGCCGGGTACCGGCTTCAAGACCGCGCTGGCGACACTGGACCACACCCGGCCCACCATCGGCGCGCAGGCCGTGGGAATCGCGCAGGGTGCACTGGACGCGTCGATCGCATACACCAAGGAGCGCAAGCAGTTCGGCAAGTCGATCGCAGACTTCCAGAGCACGCAGTTCATGCTCGCGGATATGGCGATGAAGATCGAGGCCGCCCGCCTGATGGTGTATACCGCGGCCGCTCGCGCCGAGCGCATGGAACCCAATCTGCAGTTCCTGGCGTCTGCGTCGAAGTGTTTCGCCTCCGATGTCGCGATGGAGGTGACCACCAACGCGGTGCAGCTGTTCGGTGGTTACGGCTACACCGTCGACTTCCCGGTGGAGCGCTTCATGCGCGATGCCAAGATCACCCAGATCTACGAGGGCACCAACCAGATCCAGCGCGTCGTGATGAGCCGGCAGCTGCTCAGGTAGGCGACTCAGAGCTCGCGGGTCACCTTCTCGGTCGCGATTCTGCGGGCGAGCTTTCCGGAGTCCGGATGGGCCACCTGCACCAGCGACGCGCCGGCCGCGAAAACGGCAAGCAGGTTGTCCGTGAGCTGGTCGTCGGTCTCCCACGAAGCCGACGACATCACCCGATCAGTCGCGGTGAGTCCACGCCGTCGTGCCGAATCCGCGGCGGCCGCCAACAGGTTCGCTGCGGTACGGCCGTTGAGTGCGGCACCGGGGGAGCGCTCGGGGATGATCTGGTCGCCGTGCACACGCACCGACGTCGCGTAATCGGTGATCCCGAACGGCAGGTCGGGCACCGGCTTGCCGAACGGATCGAGCGAGAACACCACCACCTCACCGGTGCCCACCGCCGCGTCGGCGTCATCGAGGCGGTCCGCGGTGCACAGCGCGATGTCGGCGTCCGGATCATCTACTCCCAGCAGGGCTTCCGCACCGATCCACCAGATGCCCAGCAGCACGGCGGCGGTCTGCCAGTGTGCAGGCAGCAGTACCGCGACCCTGCTGCCCGGACCTGCCCCGAGCTCGTCGCGCAGCAGATTCGCCGTCTTGGCGGCCCAGTTGGCCAGCGTCACGGTGGACACCTCGATGCGTTCACCGGTGGCATCGTCGTAGTAGGTGATCCGCGGACCGACCGGATCGCGTTTCATCAACGGGTCGAGCAGTGCCGCACTGACCGTCGTCACGTCAGTTCACGCACTGCGGGTCATCCGAACCGGCGGTGATGATCGGCGACGGCGGCGGGACCGGCGTGTCCTCCGTCGAGGAGACCAGACTCTCGCCCTCGTAACCCTCGTACCATTCGCTGCCCGCGGGATCCGCGGTCGGAGCGGTGCCCTCAAACCCGGAGCCTGGACCGGCGTAGTCCGAGGACAGCACCACCTGCACCGTGCCGGGCGTCATCGAGGGATCCTCGATGACCGGCAGGTTGCCAAGGCTCTTCGAGACCGCCTGGGCGCCCAGGTCATCGACGCTGGTGGCCCGGACCTGGCTGTTCGCCACCCCGACACCCTCGTGGTTGCCGACGGAACCGGACGCGAAGCCGACGCCGGCAAGCACCTCGGACACCGCGGCGGCAAGACCGTTGATATCCGTGTCGTTGACGACGTCGACTGTCGTCTTCTCGGGCGAGTAGGCCACCTTGTCGGTGTTGCCCTGGGCCTGCTCGTCCAGCAGGCCGCTCACCCATTCCTTCACCTGGTCGGCATCGATGCGGACGACGCTCTGCATGCCGTCATCGCTCCAACCGTCCTCACGCAGGATGGGAATCGTGGCGAAGGCGACCGAACCGGCCGCGATCTCCTGGAGTTGCGTGACGAAATCCATGATGTCCCAGCCATCGGAGAGCACCACCGACCGTTGCACGGCCGTCTGCAGGCGGCCCAAGGTGGCCGGACTGGACAGCGTCTTACCCGAAATCACCTGATGCGCCAGCGATGCCATCACCGCCTGCTGACGGGTCACCCGATCCAGATCGCCGCGCGGCAGGTCGTGACGCTGACGGACAAAGCTCAACGCCCTCGGGCCATCGAGCTTCTGCCACCCTGCCGGGAAATCCGCCCCGGAAAGTGGTTCGTACACCGGCTCTTTGAGGCAGACATCGACACCGCCGAGGGCGTCGGTGATCAAACTGAAACCCAGCAGCCCGATTTCGGCGTAGTTGTCGACGGTGACACCGGTCAGGTGCGCGACTGTCTCGATCAGCGCCTCGCGGCCCGCCTCGATACCGTGTTTCTCGCCCTCGGCCGGGTCCATGCCCTGGTCCTCGATGAGTTCCTTCATGGTGGCCAGTTTGGCGTCGCCGTATACCCCGTTGATCTTCATCTTGCCCTGGTTGTCGGGAAGCTCGACGTAGGTGTCGCGAGGGATGGAGATCGCGGTCGCGGACCTCCCGTTGTTCGGGATGCGGATGAGAATGATGGTGTCGGTATTGGTGGCCACGTCGTCCCCGACGCGCAGCGAGGTCAATTCCTCGGCCGACAGTGGATTTCCGTGCGCGTCGGTGCGACTGTCCACGCCGACCAACAGAATGTCGATCGCGCCGTCCCCACCGCCGCCACCAAGCGCTGCGGAATTCACGTGGTTGATGCCACCTTCGAACGAGCGAAGAGTGCTCCAGGCCACGCCCGTGGACACCATCACCGCCGCCGCCGTCACGGTGGCGAGCGCACGCATCGCCTTCGGCAGGCCGGATTTGGCCCCGGCAGATTGTGCGGGCATGGCCACCAGGCTACTTGCGGGCCGGTCCGGATCCGGTTAGCCGCGGTCCGGCGTGCCAACCCGCACCGGTGTGCCGTGCCAACCCGCACCGGTGTGCCGTGCCAACCCGCACCGGTGTGCAAAGACATCGGTGCGCCTTCAGTGCGGCCGCCGCCGGTCCGGTATTGGCTATGGTTGCAACATGTTGGCCCAGTTGAGTAGGTTGGCAAGACGCGTCACCGGCGTGCTGGCCCGCTAGTTGGGGCGCATCGTGCCCGGCCGAATCGTCATCATCGGTGCAGGCGGTCAGGTCGGACGTTTCCTGGCGGCTGAACTCACCGCCCAGGGACGTGATCTGCTCGCGTGCACGTCGGCGCAGTGGGACATCACCGATCCGGCGGCCGGCACCGATCACGTCGCCCCCGGCGACACCGTGATCAATTGTGCCGCCCTGACCGCCGTCGATATCGCCGAGAGCGATGAGGCGCGTGCGTACGCCGTCAACGCCACCGGCGCGAAGAATGTAGCGCGCGCCTGTGCAGACAACGGTGCCCAGCTGATCCACATCTCGACCGACTACGTGTTCAGCGGTGAGTTCGGTGCTCAGGAGGGCGGGGCACCGCGACCGTACGAGGTGGAAGATCCCGTCGGTCCGCGCAGCGTCTACGGCCGGAGCAAGCTGGCCGGGGAGCGTGAAGTGCACATCGTGCTGCCCGAGGCGACCGTGGTGCGCACCGCATGGGTCTACACCGGGACCGGCGGCGATTTCGTCGGCACCATGCGCCGGCTGGAAGCCGAACGCCCCACCGTGGACGTGGTGGCCGACCAGACCGGTTCGCCGACCTATGTCGCCGACCTGGTGGCGGCGCTGGTGCAGATCGCCGACGATCCGTTTCCGGCGCCGCTGCTGCACGTGGTCAACACGGGCCCGGCCAGCCGGTACGAACTGGCCCGGGCGGTGTTCGCCGGGATCGGCGCCGACCCCGAACGGGTCCTGCCGGTGACCACCGACCGGCATCCGCGGCCCGCGCCGCGTCCGGTCTACTCCGCCTTGTCGACCACGCGTTACGACGCCGCATACCAACCGCTGCGCTCCTGGCAGGACGGGCTCGACGCCGCGTTGCACGGCGGCGCGGGCGACGGGAAAACGGACTCGTTACCCTCTAGCAGCGTGGGCGACGAACTGGCTGGGCGTGGTGACTGACGAACTGAAGGTGGTGACGGTGACCTATTCACCGGGCCCGCATCTGGATCGCTTCCTGGCCTCACTGGCCCATGCCACCGACCGGCCGGTGACCGTCATCATGGCCGACAACGGATCCACCGACGGTTCCCCCGAGGAGGCGGTGGCGCGATATCCCGATACCCATCTGCTGCACACCGGCGGCAATCTGGGCTACGGCACCGCCGTCAACCGGGCCGTCACCCGATACGTCGACGACGGTGAGTTGTTCATCGTGGCCAACCCCGATGTGCAGTGGGGTCCGGGCAGCATCGACGAGTTGCTGGCGGCTGCGGCGCGCTGGCCGCAGGCCGGGGCATTCGGTCCGCTGATCCGCGATCCGGATGGCTCGGTGTACCCGTCGGCACGGCATCAGCCCAGCCTGATCCGCGGCGGCATGCATGCCGTGGTCGGGCCGGTGTGGAAATCGAATCCGTGGACCGCCGCCTACCGCCAGGAGCGGCTCACACCCAGCGAACGGCCGGTCGGCTGGCTGTCGGGCGCCTGCCTGCTGTTGCGTAGGGAGGCGTTCAACGGCATCGGTGGCTTCGATGAGCGTTACTTCATGTACATGGAGGACGTCGACCTCGGGGATCGGTTGGCGCGGTCGGGCCGGCAGAACATCTATGTGCCGACCGCCGAGGTACTGCACGACAAGGGCCATTCGACCGGTCGGGACCCCGCCGGCAATCTGGCGGCCCATCATCGCAGCACCTACACTTTCCTGGCTGACCGTCATTCGCACTGGTGGCAGGCCCCTTTGAGATGGACGATCAGGGGAGCGCTGGCCACCCGCGCCGGTCTTGTGGTCCGGAACTCCCGACGTAAGCAGGCGAAAGGGCGGCGTTGACGTGAGCGGAACACTCAAACCCTCGAATGTGGATGCGGTGATCCTGGTCGGTGGTCAGGGCACCCGGTTGCGGCCGCTGACCCTGTCGGCCCCCAAACCGATGCTGCCGACGGCGGGCCTGCCGTTCCTCACCCACCTGCTGTCGCGTATCGCCGCGGCCGGCATCGAGCATGTGGTGCTGGGCACCTCCTACAAGGCCGAGGTGTTCGAGGCGGACTTCGGTGACGGCTCCAAGCTGGGCCTGGAGATCGACTACGTGGTCGAGGAGGAAGCGCTGGGCACCGGCGGCGGTATCGCCAACGCGGCCGGCAAGCTTCGTCACGACACCGCGCTGGTGTTCAACGGCGACGTCCTGTCCGGCGCCGATCTGGGCGCCCTGCTGAACAGCCACGCCGAGCATCAGGCCGATGTCACGCTGCACCTGGTCCGGGTCGGGGATCCGCGCGCCTTCGGGTGTGTGCTCACCGACGCCGACGGACGGGTCACCGCGTTCCTGGAGAAGACCCAGGATCCGCCGACCGATCAGATCAATGCGGGCTGCTATGTCTTCGAGCGCGAGATCATCGACCAGATCCCCAAGGGCCGGGCTCTGTCGGTGGAGCGCGAGGTGTTTCCGTGGCTGCTCGCCGATGGGCGAAAGGTGTGCGGGTACGTCGACGCCAGCTATTGGCGCGATATGGGCACACCCGACGATTTCGTCCGTGGATCGGCCGATCTGGTGCGCGGTATCGCCCCGTCGCCGGCACTGCAGCACCAGCGCGGTGAGTTCCTCATCCACGACGGCGCGGCCGTCTCACCCGGTGCCCTGCTGTTGGGCGGCACGGTGGTCGGCCGGGGCGCCGAGATCGGAGCCGGTGTGCGTCTGGACGGCGCGGTCATCTTCGACGGGGTTCGTGTCGAGGCCGGGGCGGTCATCGAGCGGTCGATCATCGGGTTCGGCGCCCGCATCGGGCCGCGGGCGCTGATCCGTGACGGTGTCATCGGCGACGGCGCCGATATCGGGGCACGCTGCGAGCTGCTGCGCGGCGCCCGGGTGTGGCCGGGGGTGACCATCCCCGACGGTGGTATCCGCTACTCCACCGACGTCTAGGTTCGGCGGGCGGGAGCGAAGCGACTGGGGAATCAGGTTCGGCGGGCGGGAGCGAAGCGACTGGGGAATCAGGTTCGGTGGGCGGGAGCGCAGCGACTGGGGGATCAGGTTCGGTGCGCGGCTTTCGCCAGCGCCACCAGAGCCGGGTCGTCTCGGGGTATCGCATCCAGCGGCCACCACCGCAGATCCAGGGACTCGTCGCTGCGCACGACCTGCGCACCGGCCGGAGCACGCACCACGAACTGCAGATCCAGATGACGGGTCGGCAGTCCCAGCGAGCAGGTCAGCGGATGCACATGCAGCGCAACCATTTCCGGGTCGATGCGCAAACCCCCGATACCCGACTCCTCGGTGGCCTCGCGCAGTGCCGCGGCAGCGATAACGCTGTCGGACTCCTCGCAGTGCCCGCCCAGTTGCAGCCAGCGCCCGATGCGCGGGTGCAGGGTCAGCAGTGTGTGCGTCCCGCTGTGATCGAGAACCAGCGCAGAGGCGGTGATGTGACCGGGCTCGCAGGAGCGCAGGCAGGCATCGGGCCGGGCCAGCGCAAAGGCCAGTACGGCATGCCGTAGCTCATCTTGTTCGGGATCGGTTGCGTCCCAGCGGGTCAGCGCGTCGATGACGGAGTCGTGCAGGCTCATCGCTCGATCAGCAGTCCGTCGGTCTGTGCCGGGCTACGTGGTCCGAAGTTCTCCGACGCGTAGCCGATCGCGATGGCGCCCAACGGCTCCCAGTCGTCTGCGATGGCGAGCTCGCGGCGGGTGGTGTCGGCGGCGAAGATCGTGGACCCGACCCAGCAGCTGCCGACATCCCGGGCGGCCAACGCCACCAGCAGGCCCTGTACCGCGGCCCCGGCGGCGACGGTGAACATGGTGTGCTCGGCCGCCGTACGCTCGGGATCCGGATAGCTGTGCGCACCATCGGCAACCATGAAGGGAATGATGAGTTCGGTTGCGTCGTAGAGAATTCGGCCGCGGCCTGTGCGGCGCGTAGCGTCCTCGTCGGAACGGCCGTCGGCGGTCAGATCGGCATGCCATTGCCGCTTCATCGCATCGAGCAGTCGGGTCCTGGTCTGCGGGTCGCGCACCCATACGAAACGAACCGGCCGGGTGTGGTGCGGGGCCGGTGCGGTCAGGGCTTCGGCGACCGCCTCCTCGATGAGTTCGGCGGCGACGGCCTCGGCGTTGAACTGCCGCACCGAACGGCGCAACAGCTGCGCCTGCCGGCGGCCCAGTTCGATGGCCTCTGCGGTGCCGAGCCAGAACAGGTCTTCCTCGCCGCTGCGCACCAGGGTGTGCCCATTGGAGCCGTCGTCGTGCAATTTCAGTCCGCGGACGACGGCGACCGGGACACCGGTGAGCTTGCCCTTCACCAGATCCCCGGCCGCGGCGAGTTCGTCGGCCACCGCGATTTCGGTCACCACGAGTTCGTTGCCGTGGGCGTCGTGTGCACCGGCGTAACCGTGCAGCACGGTCAATCCGGCGGCTCCGATAGCGACATCGGTCTGCCCGTTGCGCCAGGTCCGTCCCATGGTGTCGGTGATGACGATGCCGACCCGCACACCCAGATGCGCTGCGATGCCGTTCCGGATCGCCGCGGCGCTGCCGTCCGGGTCGACCGGTAGCAGTGCGAGTTCGGCGGTGTCGATGTTCGAGCCGTCCACACCGGCGGCGGCCTGGATCAGGCCGATGGCGTTCTCGGTGATGAGTGTCTTGCCCTTGCGGGCCAGCACGCGGACCGCCTCATCGTCGATGAGCTTGCGGCGCAAGGTGTCCCGTTGCTCAGGATCGGTGGGTGCGGCGACGATGCGGCCCTCGGCCTTGGAGAGCACCTTGCTGGTGATGATCACCACGTCGTCGTCACGCAGCCAGTCGGCGGCACTGGCGATCGCCGCGGCCAGATTGTCGCCGGGACGGAATTCGCCGAGCCCGGTGACCGGGATGATCTCGATGACCTTCGCGGTTCCATGTTCGGCGCTTGCGTGTTCGGTGCTCACAGCGAGACGCCCGCCAATTGAAGGCCGGCCCGCACCATCTCGGCGGTGATGCCCGGGTCGGTCATCAGCAGGGGAGCGGAGCGCACGTCGACGCCCTCGATGACCGCGCTGTCACCCTGGTGGATCAGCCAGCCGTCCAGAATGCCGACTCCGCTGCGGGCGCCGAAGTGCTTTCCGACGGCCTCCGAGGAGGATTCGACGCCGATTGCCGAGAGGCACTCGTCGGCCATTCCGCGCAACGGCTTTCCGGCGATGATCGGCGAGTACCCGATGACCGGCGCGGCGGTGGACCGCAGTGCGCCACGGATGCCGCCGACGGCGAGAATGGAGCCGATGCTGACCACCGGATTGGACGGGGCGATCAACACGATGTCTGCGTCGGCGATCGCTTCGGCCACACCGGATGCGGCGGTGGCCTTGTCGGACCCGACGAACGCGAAGCTGTGGGTCGGAATCTTCGCGCGATAGCGCACCCACCACTCCTGGAAGTGGATCGCCCTGCGCTCGCCGTCGGGATCGGTGACGACGACATGGGTTTCGCTGCGGTCATCGCTGGCCGGCAGCAGTCGGGCGCCGGGCGCCCATCGGGCGCACAGTGCCTCGGTGACCTGTGAGAGCGGATATCCGGCCCTAAGCATCTGACTGCGCACCAGATGGGTGGCCAGATCGCGGTCACCGAGCCCGAACCAGTCGGGCTGCACACCGTAGGCGGCGAGTTCCTCCTTGGCATGCCAGGTTTCGTCGCGGTGTCCCCAGCCACGCTCCGGATCGATGCCGCCGCCGAGGGTGTACATGCAGGTATCGAGGTCGGGGCAGATTCGCATGCCGTACATCCAGGCGTCGTCTCCCACGTTGACGATCGCCGTCAGCTCGTGTTGAGTGGGCGCCTCGGATTTGCCCGACGAGCCGGCAAACTGCCCCAGTCGCAGCAGATGTTGCACTCCCAGGAGGAATCGTGCGCCGCCCACGCCGCCGACCAGAACTGTGACCCTCACGCCCTCAGACCCTAGGCCAGCCAGCATTCTTCGATGCCGCCGCCCGGGTTGTGGTGGACACGCCGGGGCGTGGACACGCCGGATCTATGTCACGAGATGGTATGTAAAGCGGCCGTTCCGCTTGACCGTGGCAGCTAACGCGTGTCTAATCACATCAGTGTCATTACGTGGTTCGACCGCCGGTTTCGGTGCGGCAGACCGGGATTCGATCATCTGTTCGAATGCGGATGGCCTTACATCACAATAGTGATAGCTGGGGCAGTGCTGGAGGGGTTTGGCGATTCGCTATTTCGTGAATTCAGCAGGTGTCCTGAACGAGGCAATAACGGGGACAACCAGATTAGGGGAGGAGGCGGAACATGTCTTTTGAGCAGGTCGATCTCGACCGCGCGCTCCGGTTCGAAGACCGGATGCTCGGTTCAGTGGGCAGTGCACCGCACACCACTACCGGCCCAGCGGCAGGCGAAATTATTGGGCGCCCGCAGTTGAGTTTGGTGCCCGAGCGAATCGAGTTGGCGCCCGAGTCGTTTGAAGATGACGATCAATGGCAGGAGCGCGGTCTGTGTGCGCAGACCGACCCTGAGGCATTCTTCCCCGAGAAGGGCGGCTCGACGCGCGAGGCCAAGCGCATCTGCCAGGGCTGCGAGGTCCGCGACCGGTGCCTGGAGTATGCACTGGCCAACGACGAGCGCTTCGGCATCTGGGGTGGCCTGTCCGAGCGTGAACGGCGCCGCCTCAAGCGCGGCATCGTCTAGCGGTTCGCACGCGGCCGTCTCGGCCACGCGCGCTATTCGTCGTCGATCGATGGGTCGATGACGGAGGGCTCGACGCCCAGGTGTGTGGCGACCTGCGCCACCAACACCTCGTGCAACAACTCGGCGAGTTCGTCGGTGTTTTTTGCGCGCCGTTCAATTGGCTTGCGAAACAGCACTATTCGCGCCCGCGTGGAGTTTCCGCGGATATCGACACCGGCCGGGATCAACCGGGCCAGCGCGATCGGACCGTCGGCGATGACCTCCGGCGGCCACTGCACGCTGTCGGGATCCTTGGGCGAGATGCGCGGGATCTCGTCGACCGCCACGTCCAGTCCGGACACTCGGTGATGCCACCGGCGTTCGATCGGCTCGTAGGCCTCCAGCACCGCCATGTCGAACCGTTCGGCTCTGCTGCGCCAGCCGGGCACTGTTTGCGGCAACAGGGATCCACGCATGCCCCGGCCGCGTCGGGATCCCCGATGGTTGCGCTGCACCACGGAGGAGATGGTAACGGTTGGAGATCGGGCCTCTCCCACGCGCGTGTCCGGAGGCCCGCGGCGTCGCTGCACGATAATCTTCCGAACGTGAACGCTCCCCGTCGCTGCTGCAGGCCAGGGTGCCCGCACTACGCCGTGGCGACGCTGACCTTCGTCTATTCGGACTCGACAGCCGTCGTCGGACCACTCGCGACGGTGTCTGAGCCCCATTCCTGGGATCTCTGTGTCGTGCATGCCGGTCGGATCACCGCTCCCCGCGGCTGGGAGTTGGTCCGCCACGCGGGTCCACTTCCCACCCACCCCGATGAGGACGACCTCGTCGCACTCGCCGACGCCGTCCGGGAGGGTCGCGAAGGCGTCCACTCCCTGGTGAACGGTGTCACCGCAGGTTTTTCCGATCCCAGAACCGGGATCTCGGGCGGATCGCTGATGGCGCCGCCGGCCCGTCGCCCGGAACCCAACGGCCGCCGTCGCGGTCATCTCCGGGTGCTCCCGGACCCCGAACCCAGCTCTGAATAGCTGCGGCGCAGCTGCCGCCAGATCCGTCGCCGGTGCCGTGTCGCCGGACTGCGGGCCGTCGGCCGCTCCCGGCTCCCGGGGCCCGCGACGGTGGTCGTGCCGAGCCACTAGGCTGAGTGACCAGAGCAGTTCCCCCGATTCCCCGTACACACAGAGAGCGAGAGCCATGTCTCGGTCCGCTGAGGCTGTCCACGCTGTCATCAAGGCTTACGACGTGCGGGGCCTGGTCGGAGATCAGATCGACGAGGCATTCGTGCGCGATGTCGGCGGGGCCTTCGCCCGGCTGGTACGCGACGAGGGACCGCACGAGGTGAGTGAAGTCGTCGTCGGTTACGACATGCGCGACAGTTCCCCCGCGCTGGCCGATGCGTTCGCCGAAGGTGTCATCGCCCAGGGGCTCGACGTGGTGCGGATCGGGCTGGCCTCGACCGACCAGCTGTACTTCGCCTCGGGTCTGCTGGACTGCCCGGGCGCGATGTTCACCGCCAGCCACAACCCGGCCGCCTACAACGGCATCAAGCTGTGCCGGGCGGGCGCCAAGCCCGTCGGCAAGGACACCGGTCTGCTGATCATCAGCGACGAGGTCATCAACGGTGTGCCGCCGTACGACGGCGCCGCCGGCACGATCACCGATCGCGATGTGCTCGCCGAGTACGGCGAGTTCCTGCGCGAACTCGTCGACTTGTCGGAGCTGCGTCCGCTGCGGGTGGCGGTCGACGCCGGTAACGGCATGGGTGGGCACACCACGCCCGCGGTGCTCGAGGTGATCCCCGGGATCACGGTGCTGCCGCTGTTCTTCGAACTCGACGGCACGTTCCCCAATCACGAGGCCAACCCGCTGGATCCGGCGAACCTCGTCGACCTGCAGGCCCATGTCCTGGCGACCGGAGCCGATATCGGCCTGGCCTTCGACGGTGACGCCGACCGCTGTTTCGTCGTCGACGAAAAGGGTCTGCCCGTTTCACCTTCCACGGTGACCGCACTGGTGGCGGCCCGCGAACTCGGGCGCGAAATCGGTGCCACCGTGATCCACAATCTGATCACCTCCCGGGCGGTGCCGGAACTGATCGTCGAGCGCGGAGGCACCGCGGTGCGTTCCCGAGTGGGCCACTCCTACATCAAGGGCCTGATGGCCGACACCGGCGCCATCTTCGGCGGCGAGCACTCGGCACACTACTACTTCCGGGACTTCTGGGGCGCCGACTCGGGCATGCTGGCCGCGCTGCACGTACTCGCCGCGCTGGGCGAACAGCAGCGCCCGCTGTCCGAACTGATGTCCGACTACCAGCGGTATGAGGCCTCCGGGGAGATCAACTTCACCGTCGCCGACGCGCCGGGCTGTGTGGATGCGGTACTCGCCACCATCGGCAGCCGCATCCAGTCGCTCGATCACCTCGACGGCGTCACCGTCGACCTCGGTGACGACCGCTGGTTCAACCTGCGTACCTCCAACACCGAACCGCTGCTGCGGCTCAACGTCGAGGCCCGCACCGCCGAAGAGGTCGACGAGGTGGTGCAACAGGTGGCGAATCTGATTGCCGCGCGCGGCGAGTCGGCACCATGACCCCCCGGGCGGTCACCATCGACCTCGACGATGTCGAGGGGTTGCTGGCTGCCGACCGGGAAGGGTTGTTGCGGGCGGCCGCAATGGCCGGAGCGCAGGTGCGCGCCACGGCGGCCGCCGTCGACGAAGGCGCGCTGGATTCGCTGCGTTCCGACACCCCGCCCCGGACACTGATTTGGGTCGCTGATGGCGGTCCGGCGCGCGCGGCGGGCACCGTGCTGGCGGCCGCACTCGGCGCGGCCGCCGGCGTACCGATCGTGGTGGCCTCGGAGTTGCCGCCGTGGACCGGTGCGCTGGATATCGTGGTGGTGGCAGGGCCCGACGCGGGGGATTCTGTGTTGGTGACGGCCGCGGCGACGGGCGTGCGCCGGGGGGCGCGGGTCGTCCTCGTCGCACCGAACGAAGGACCGCTGCGCGATGTGACTGCGCGCCGGGCGGCCGTCCTGGCGCCGCGGCTGCCGGTGCCCGACGAGTTCGGACTGACCCGGTATCTGGCTGCCGGCGTGGCGGTGCTGGCCGTCGCGGACGCTGCGTTGCGGGTCGACCTCGGGGCGTTGGCCGACGAACTGGACGCCGAGGCGCTGCGCAACAGCGTGACGCGAGAGCTGTTCACCAATCCTGCCAAGAGCCTGGCCGAGCGGCTGGCCGGCCGAGAAGTGGTGCTGGCCGGGGACAGCGCGGCGACACTGGCGCTGGCCCAGCACAGCGCGGCGGTGCTGCTGCGGGTCGCGCGTCAGGTGGTCGCGGCGGTCGGGCTGGCCGACGCGCTGGCCGCGGTGAGCCCGCTGAACATCGCCCCGGTCGACTACGAGACCGCCCTGTTCCATGACGAGGAACTCGACGGCCCGTTGCCGTCCCGGGTTCGTACGGTTGTGCTGACCTCCGACGAGCAACGGCCCGTGGTGGTTGCGCGCACCGAGGGGTTCGCCGATCTCGATGTGGTCAGCGCCGACAATGTGCTCGATATCGCGACGACGATCGGCGGCGTCCGACCCGAGCAGCAGTTGGCGACGGTGGCGGTGCGCCTGGAGATGGCGGCCGTATACCTACGACTGGTGCGAGGTTGAGAGCGTGAACCTGCTGCGTGGAGCTCTGCGCAAATACGCTTGGGGATCGCGTACGGCTATTGCTGAATTCACCGGAAGGCGTAGCCCCACACCGCATCCCGAGGCCGAGCTGTGGCTCGGTGCGCATCCCGGCGATCCGGCGCACTGCGAAACCGACTCCGGCGAGCGGTCGCTGCTGGACATGATCACGGCCGACCCGGAGGGACAGTTGGGCGGCCGGTCGCGTGCCCGGTTCGGGGACGCGCTGCCGTTCCTGGCCAAGGTGCTCGCCGCCGACGAACCGCTGTCCCTGCAGGCACATCCCAGTAGCCAGCAGGCGGTGCACGGCTACGAGCGTGAGGAGCGCCTGGGTATTCCGGTGTCGGCGCCGACCCGGAACTACCGGGACGCCAGCCATAAGCCGGAGCTGATCGTCGCACTGGGGCAGTTCGAGGCACTGGCGGGATTCCGCCCTGCGGCACGCAGCGTGGAGTTCATGCGCGCGCTGGCGGTGGCAGATCTGGACCCGTTCGTCACATTGCTCAAGGACCAGTCCGATGCCGACGGGCTGCGCACGCTGTTCACCACCTGGATCACCGCTCCCCAGCCCGACCTCGACGTGCTGGTCCCATTGGTGCTCGACGGAGCTGTCAACTACATCCGTTCGGGCGCAACGACTTTCCATGCCGCAGCCAAGACAATCCTGGAACTCGGTGAACGCTATCCCGGCGATGCCGGTGTGCTGGCGGCGATGCTGCTCAATCGCATCACGCTGCAGCCCGGCGAGGGGGTCTATCTGCCTGCCGGCAATCTGCATTCCTATCTGCACGGCGTGGGCTTCGAGGTGATGGCCAACTCGGACAATGTGTTACGCGGCGGCCTGACGCCCAAGCACGTGGATGTGCCGGAGCTGTTGCGGGTCTTGGATTTCACGCCCGCCGACGATTCGCCGATCCTGCCGCGGTCCACCCGCGGCGGGATGGAACTGGTCTATGACACCCCGGCGCCGGAGTTCGCGGTGTCGCTGCTGCAGCTCTCCGATGAACAGGTCGGCCATGAGGTCGAAGCGCCTGCCGAACACGACGGGCCGCAGGTGCTGCTGTGCACCGAGGGTGTCGTGCAGGTGCACGCCAAGGCTGGCGTGGTGACGCTGGAGCGTGGTGGCGCGGCCTGGGTGGCCGCCGATGATGGGCCCATCCGGTTGGTGGCCGATCGGCCGAGCAAGCTGTTCCGCACCACCGTCGGGATCTAAGAAGGTTGCCCGCCTGGATCGACGTCACGGTCATGCCTTGACCGCCGATTTTATATGACTACGTCTATAGTGAAGTCAAAGGTGCTCCGCGCGAAGGATTTCCGGCCGGCACCGCCTGGTCCGATATCCCCGACGACTGGTGCGGCCCGGATTGTGCGGTGCTCGAGAAGGTCGATTTCGGAATCGTCGAGGTCAAGAGAGGACCCAACATGGATTACAAGTTGTTCGTGTGCATGCAGTGCGGATTCGAGTACGACGAGGCCAAGGGCTGGCCAGAGGACGGGATCGCCCCGGGCACCCGGTGGGATGACATCCCCGAGGACTGGTGCTGCCCGGACTGCGGTGCGGCCAAGACGGATTTCGAGATGGTCGAGGTCGCAGGGTCATAGCAACAACGTCGGTCGCGTCTACGGGGCCGAGCCTCATGACGCCGTTCGCCGAGCGGTACGGTGTCATAGACACCCGGTAGCTGGCAGAGCTCTGAAGAAGCGCCTGTCCCGCGAGCCCGCAGGCCACCGGTGTCGTCCGCGCACAGCGAGTGCGCTCAGAGGCAACGCTCGATCAAAACCGATGCCTGATCGAGAACGACGAAAAAAGGGGCTCCAACCACATGACTGAGTTGACCGCCGACGTACGCAACGGCATCGACTACAAGGTCGCTGATCTTTCGCTGGCCGAGTTCGGCCGCAAGGAGATCCGCCTCGCCGAGCACGAGATGCCCGGTTTGATGGCGCTGCGTCGCGAGTACGCCGACGTGGCACCGCTCAAGGGCGCGCGCATCTCGGGCTCGCTGCACATGACCATTCAGACCGCTGTGCTGATCGAGACCCTGGTTTCGCTCGGCGCCGAGGTGCGCTGGGCGTCCTGCAACATCTTCTCCACCCAGGACCATGCCGCGGCGGCCGCCGTCGTCGGGCCGCATGGCACCGTCGAGGAGCCCAAGGGCACCCCGGTCTTCGCCTGGAAGGGCGAGACACTGGAGGAGTACTGGTGGGCCGCCGAGCAGATGCTGACCTGGCCCGGTGAGCCCGCGAACATGATTCTCGATGACGGTGGTGACGCGACGATGCTGGTGTTGCGCGGCGCGCAGTACGAGAAGGCCGGCGTGGTTCCCCCCGGCGAGGACGACGACTCCCATGAGTGGAAGGTCTTCCTGGCGCTGGCCCGCAAGCGCTTCGAGACTGACAAGGACAAGTGGACCAAGATCGCCGAGTCTGTCCGGGGCGTCACCGAGGAGACCACCACCGGCGTGCTGCGGCTGTACCAGTTCGCCGCTGCCGGTGAACTGTCGTTCCCGGCCATCAACGTCAACGATTCGGTCACCAAGAGCAAGTTCGACAACAAGTACGGCACCCGGCACTCGTTGATCGACGGCATCAACCGTGGCACCGACGTACTGATCGGCGGCAAGGCCGCGCTGGTCTGCGGCTACGGCGACGTCGGCAAGGGCTGCGCCGAGGCCCTCAAGGCGCAGGGTGCCCGCGTCGCGGTCACCGAGATCGACCCGATCAACGCGCTGCAGGCGCTGATGGACGGTTTCGAGGTCAAGTCGGTCGAAGAGGCCATCGGCTGGGCGGACATCGTCATCACTGCCACCGGCAACCGGGGCATCATCACCCTGGAGCACATGAAGGCGATGAAGCACCAGGCGATCCTGGGCAACATCGGCCACTTCGACGACGAGATCGAGATGGCCCGCCTCGAGCGTGATCCGACGGTCCGCCGGATCAACATCAAGCCGCAGGTCGACGAGTTCGTCTTCGAGGACGGCCACTCGATCATCGTGCTGTCGGAGGGTCGTCTGCTCAACCTGGGCAATGCGACGGGCCACCCGTCGTTCGTGATGAGCAACAGCTTCTCCAACCAGGTGATCGCCCAGATCGAGCTGTGGACCAAGAACGACGAGTACGACAACGAGGTCTACCGCCTCGCCAAGCATCTCGACGAGAAGGTTGCCAAGATCCACGTCGAGGCTCTCGGTGGGACGCTGACGCGCCTCAGCAAGGAGCAGGCCGAGTACATCGGCGTCGACGTCGACGGCCCGTACAAGCCGGAGCACTACCGGTACTGAGTAGCGTGCGGATCCTGTCCGGTTTCGCCACGGCGGCCCTGTGGGCCGCCGTGGCGACCGGCTGCTCCGGCGCGCCGGAGCAGCCGGCTCCAGATGTCTCGGCACCGCCGGCGGAGGTGCATCGCGATATCGCCGGTCTGGCCAAGGAGTTTCCCGGTATCGGAGCACCGGAATCGGTGGTCTGGCTGCAATGGGACGACCCGGCGGCAGGAGATGCAGAGACTGGGGTTTCGTGGACCGACGCCGTGGTGCGGTTGACGCCGACCGTGGCCGAGGCCATGGTCGCCCAGTTCGAGCCCACCGACACCGGTCGAGCCCCGAGGGTCCAGGACGTGCTCCAGCCCGAGGTGCCCAAGGGCCCGTTCCTCACCGGCGTACTTCTCGACACGGGGTTCTCATCGGACTCGACCAGCACCTATGCGTTCCTGGACCGCGAACGGGCTACCCTCGTGTTGCAGGCGACCAGCCTCGATTGACGTCCGCGGGTGGCGACGGACACGGCTAGGCTCGCCGCGTGCTCATCGTGATCGAAGGTCTGGACGGCGCGGGTAAACGAACCTTGACCGAGGGACTGCGCGCGGCGTTCGAGGCCGACGGGAAAACCGTCGCAACACTGGCCTTCCCGCGCTACGGCGCCTCGGTGCATGCCGACCTCGCGGCCGAGGCGCTGCGGGGCAGCCACGGTGACCTCGCCGACTCCGTGTACGCGATGGCGACACTGTTCGCGCTGGACCGGGCCGGCGCCAAGGACGACATCGAACAACTGCGGGCCGCCCGCGACGTCGTGATCCTGGACCGCTACGTCGCGTCCAACGCCGCCTACAGCGCGGCACGTCTGCAGCAGGACGTCGACGGCGACGTCGTCGACTGGGTGTATCGGCTGGAGTTCGACAGATTCCAGCTCCCCAAACCGGACTACCAACTACTGCTGGATGTTTCCGTGGAAATGGCGGACCAGAGGGCGCGGCAGCGCGCCGAGCAGGACGCCGACCGTGCCCGCGACGCCTATGAACGTGACCGCGGACTGCAGCAGCGCACCGCCTCCGCCTACGCCGGGCTGGCCGCCGCGCACTGGGCGGGAAAATGGGTGGTGGTGCCGCCGTATTCGGACCCGGCCGCGATTGCCGCATTGCTGCGCGGCAGCTGAGTCGGGACGCACCGCCACCGACATCTTCCTCGCAATCCTCGACCGCATCGGCTGACCCCGGCGGATATGCCCGCGAAAACTGCGTGTGGCACCCGGATTTTATCCCCTTGTGGTGACACCATGGTCACCATGAGGCAACGGATTCTGGTTGTTGACGACGACCCCTCGCTGGCGGAGATGCTCACCATTGTGCTGCGCGGGGAGGGATTCGACACGGCCGTCATCGGTGACGGCACCCAGGCGCTGTCCGCGGTCCGCGAACTGCGGCCCGACCTGGTGCTGCTGGATCTGATGCTGCCGGGCATGAACGGTATCGACGTCTGCCGGGTGCTGCGCGCGGACTCCGGTGTGCCGATCGTCATGCTGACCGCCAAGACCGACACCGTCGATGTGGTCCTCGGTCTTGAGTCCGGCGCCGACGACTACGTGATGAAGCCTTTCAAGCCCAAGGAACTCGTCGCGCGGGTGCGGGCCCGCCTGCGCCGCAACGACGACCAGCCGGCCGAGATGCTGTCCATCCATGACATCGACATCGACGTGCCTGCGCACAAGGTCACCCGCGCCGGAGAACAGATCTCGCTGACCCCGCTGGAGTTCGACCTGTTGGTGGCGCTGGCACGCAAACCGCGCCAGGTGTTTACTCGTGATGTGCTGCTCGAACAGGTGTGGGGATACCGACATCCCGCCGACACCCGTTTGGTGAACGTGCATGTCCAGCGGCTGCGGGCCAAGGTGGAAACCGACCCGGAGAACCCGCAGGTGGTGTTGACAGTTCGAGGAGTGGGATACAAGGCCGGACCTCCGTGATCGGTGGGCCCGCGGCTGGGTGGCGCTCGTGATCTGGGGTACGCGACGCCGGGTCCGTAGCCGTTTCCGAGGCTCGTCCCCGATGCTGCGGGGCCTGGGCGCGTTGGGCCGTGCGGTCAGCTATGCCTGGCGCCGTTCGTTGCAACTGCGAGTGGTGTCGCTGACTCTGGGGTTGTCGCTTGCCGTGATCCTGGTGCTCGGTTTCGTGCTGACCAGTCAGATCACCGATCGCATCCTCGAGGTCAAGGTGGGTGCCGCCACCGAGGAGGTTGAGCGTGCCCGCGACACCGTGGGCGGCATCGTGGGTGGCGAGGAGACCCGTTCGCTGGACAGCAGCCTGCAGCTGGCGCGCAACACCCTCATCGATCGCAAGGCCGACGCGGGCCCCGGGCTGGCCGGTGCCTTCGACGCCGTCCTCGTGGTGCCCGGCGACGGTCCGCGCGAGGCGACCGCCGCCGGCCCGGTACAGCAGATTCCCGACGCTCTCCGCGATTTCGTCAAGGCGGGTCAGGTCAGCTACCAGTACTCGGTGGTGCACACCGACGGATTCTCCGGCCCGGCACTGATCATGGGCAGCCCCACGACATCCCCGGTCACCAATCTTGAGCTGTACCTGATCTTTCCGCTGAACAACGAGGAATCCACCATCGCCCTGGTGCGCGGCACGATGGCCACCGCCGGCATCGTGCTGCTCGGTCTGCTCGCGGCGATCGCACTGCTGGTGGCGCGCCAGATCGTGCTGCCGGTGCGCTCGGCATCGCGGATCGCCGAACGGTTCGCCGAAGGGTATCTCACCGAACGCATGCCGGTGCGCGGCGAGGACGACATGGCGCGGCTGGCGGTGTCGTTCAACGATATGGCCGAGAGCCTGTCCCGCCAGATCACCCAGCTCGAGGAATTCGGGAACCTGCAGCGGCGGTTCACCTCCGACGTCAGCCACGAACTGCGGACCCCGCTGACCACGGTGCGGATGGCCGCCGACCTGATCCATGACCACAGTGCGGATCTCGACCCGGCGCTACGCCGGTCCACCGAACTGATGGTCAACGAATTGGATCGCTTCGAGACGCTGCTCGCCGACCTGCTGGAGATCTCGCGTCACGACGCCGGTGTCGCCGAACTCGCCGTGGAGGCAGTCGATCTGCGCGCCACCGTGCAGAGCGCGCTGGACAATGTCGGTCACCTCGCGGCCGACGCCGGCGTCCAGCTCGATGTCGACATGCCGGCCGACGGGGTGATCGCCGAGGTCGATCCGCGCCGGGTGGAGCGCGTTCTGCGCAACCTGATCGCCAACGCCATCGACCACGCCGAGCGCAAATCCGTGGAGATCCGGATGGCCGCCGACGAAGACACGGTCGCGGTCACGGTTCGCGATCACGGTGTCGGACTGCGGCCCGGCGAGGAGAAGCTGGTGTTCAGCAGGTTCTGGCGATCGGACCCCTCGCGGGTGCGCCGATCCGGCGGTACCGGGCTCGGATTGGCCATCAGCATCGAGGACGCCCGGCTGCACCAGGGCCGACTCGAGGCGTGGGGCGAGCCCGGCAAGGGGGCCTGTTTCCGGTTGACTCTGCCGCTGGTGCGTGGCCACAAGGTCACCACAAGCCCGTTGCCGCTCAAGCCGCCCGGGCTGTCGGGTGGATCCACCGGACCGCAGGCGCGGGTCAAGGATCCCGCGGCCCTGCGGCGCGACCGTGAGTCGGAGGGCGTATGAAGCACGCCCTGAATTTGTTGTGCGTGGCGACGGCCACCATGCTCGCCGCGGTGACGATTGCCGGTTGTGCCGGGGTGCCGAGTTCTTCGGCGCCGCAGGCCATCGGGACCGTCGACCGGCCGGCGCCACCGAGCCTGCCGACACCGACGCCGGGCATGGAACCCGATGTGTTGTTGCGCGAATTCCTCAAGGCCACCGCCGATCCCGCCAACCGCCACCTGGCAGCACGTCAGTTCCTCACCGAATCCGCTTCGCGCAGTTGGGATGACGCCGGCAGTGCGCTGCTGATCGACAGGGTCGTCTTCACCGAGACGCGCAGGCCGGACCTCGTCACGGTGAGCATGCAGGCCGACATCCTCGGGTCACTGTCGGAGTTGGGCGTGTTCGAGACGGCCGAGGGTGCGCTGCCCGATCCGGGTGCGATCGAGCTGGTGAAGACTGCCGGAGGTTGGCGCATCGACCGGCTGCCCAACGGGGTTTTCCTGGACTGGCAGCAGTTTCAGCAGACCTACAAGCGCAACACCCTCTACTTCACCGATCCAACCGGCAACACTATGGTGCCCGACCCGCGCTACGTGGCGGTCCCCGATTCCGATCAGCTGGCCACCGAACTGGTCACCAAGCTGATCAGCGGTCCGCGACCCGAGATGGCCCGCACTGTGCGCAACCTGCTGGCCGCACCGCTACGCCTGCGCGGTCCGGTGACCCGGGCCGACGGTGGCAAGACGGGGGTGGGTCGCGGCTACGGAGGGACCCGCATCGAGCTGGAGAACCTGTCCACGACCGACCCGCACACCCGTCAACTGCTTGCCGCCCAACTCATCTGGACATTGTCTCGGGCCGGGATCAACGGCCCGTATGTGATCAATGTGGACGGTGCGGCACTGGACGACCGGTTCGCCGAAGGATGGGACACCGCCGATGTGGCGGCCAGCGACCCGGGTGCGGCCGACGGTGCGGGCGCCGGGCTGCACGCCCTGGTGGGCGGATCGCTGGTGTCCCTGGACGGTCAGCGGGCACCCCGGGTACCCGGGCCGTTCGGGCAGATGCCCGCTCAGGTGTCGGCGGCGCTGTCACGCAGTGGGCAGGATGTGGCCTCGGTGATGGCGCTGCGCGCAGGCGCACCGGATATGACGTCCTCGCTGTGGATCGGTCCGATCGGAGGTGACGCCGGACAGGCCCTCGACGGCCGCACCCTGACGCGGCCCAGCTGGTCGCTCGACGATGCCATCTGGATCGTGGTCGACGGTGTCAACGTGGTGCGGGTGCTGCAGGAGGCAGCCTCCGGGCAGCCGGCCCGCATCCCGGTGGACTCGACCGCGCTCTCGGCGAAGTTCGCGGGCGCCATCACCGAACTGCAGCTCTCGCGGGACGGCACCCGGGCGGCGATGGTGATCGACGGGCGGGTGATCCTCGCCGGCGTGGAGCAGACCCCGGGCGGCCAGTACGCACTGACCTATCCGCGCCGGCTCGGTTTCGGGCTGGGCGACACGGCGGTCTCGCTGTCCTGGCGCACCGGCGACGATATCGTCGTCACCCGCACCGACGGCGCCCATCCGGTGTCGTACGTGAATCTCGATGGTGTCAACTCCGACGGGCCCGTTGGCAATCTCGCAGGCCCGGTGACGGTGGTCGCTGCCAACCCGTCGACGGTGTACGTCGCCGACCGGCGTGGGGTCCTGCAGCTATCCGGGTCCGCGGCCGACGACGACCTCATCTGGTCGGAAGTGCGCCCGCTGATGATCGCCGGCGCCCTGCCGGTCCTACCGGGCTGACGCCGCGGCGGGTGCGGCTGCGCGCCGACTGTGTCGGACCCGGGAGTGACACTCGACCCGTGCTGTTGGACCTGATCCTGCCGCTGGAGTGCGGTGGCTGCGGTGCTCCGTCGACGCGGTGGTGTCCGGCGTGCGCGGCGGAGTTGACCGCCCGCGCCGACGAGCCCCGCCTGGTGACGCCCCGGCTCGATCCCGGGGTTCCGGTGCTGTCGCTGGGCCGGTATGCCGCCGCTCGCCGTCAGGCGATCGTCGCCATGAAGGAACATGGCCGTGCCGATCTGGTCGCCCCGCTGGCCGCGGCGCTGCACACCGGCCTGTCCCGGCTGCTGGGCTGGGGACTGCTGGAGGCGCCGCTGATCCTGGTGCCCGCACCGACCCGCCGGATGGCCGCGCGTCGCCGCGGCGGTGACCCGGTGACCAGGGTGGCCCAGCGGGCGACCACGGATATACCCGGCATCACGGTGCGGCGGGCGCTCCGACTGACCGGCCGCACCCGGGATTCCGTCGGCCTCTCCAGTGCGGACCGGCAGCGGAATCTGGCGGGCCGGGTCCGGCTGACCAGACCGGTGCCGGGTCCCGCGGTGATCGTCGATGACGTCGTCACCACCGGTGCGACCGCGTGCGAGTCGGTACGTGCCCTGCAAACAGCAGGCGTACAGGTGCTCGCGGTGCTGGCACTGGCCAACGCATGAGGACGCCGGGAAAACTCCCTGGTCTATTGCTGGGAGATGAAGACTTCAAAACAGGTCTGCGAAATTGGTGGCGCACTCAGGTGAACACGGACTACCGTCGGGCCAATGACCCGTGAACCTTGCGGTGGCACCCGGCAGCGGGCGCCCGTGTGGTTCCGGGACTGCCGAGTGCGGTTGGAGGTGATTATTCGACCCCTGACGCCGGCGGGCGCAGCGACATGCAACGTCCCGAAGGCGTATTTGTACGATCCGGGCACGTCATGCGCGTGCGACTTCCGACAGAAACGAGTTGTCAAGCATGTCAACGAATTCCGTGGAGACCAACAGCTCCAACAGCTCCACCATGGTTCTCGATGATCACGACCAATCGACAGATGCGCCGGCGCTCAACGCCGACGTCGTCGTCAAGGGCCGCAACGTCGAGGTACCCGACCACTTCCGGGTCTACGTCTCGGAGAAGCTCGCACGGCTGGAGCGTTTCGACAGGACCATTTACCTGTTCGACGTGGAACTCGACCATGAGAAGAACCGGCGTCAGCGCAAGAACTGCCAGCACGTCGAGATCACCGCACGCGGTCGCGGCCCAGTGGTGCGCGGCGAGGCCTGTGCGGACAGCTTCTACACCGCACTGGAGTCGGCGGCAAGCAAACTCGAAGCCCGGCTCCGTCGCAGTAAGGATCGGCGCAAGGTTCACTACGGGGACAAGACGCCGGTCTCGGTCCACGAGGCCACCGCGGAGTTGGCCGCCGTCGAAGCGCCCGCTCCGCGCGATCTGTTCGCCGTCGAACCCGATTACCAGCCCGGGCGCATCGTGCGTACCAAGGACCACGAGTCCACACCCATGAGCATCGACGATGCGCTCTACGAGATGGAGCTCGTCGGTCACGACTTCTTCCTGTTCCACGACAAGGAATCCGATCGGCCGTCGGTGGTGTACCGCCGGCATGCTTACGACTACGGACTCATCCGGCTGGCCTGAGCCGCCACCATGCGCGAGCCCCCGGCTGCCAAGCCGGGGGCTCGTTGCGTTCCCGGGACACGTGCACGGGCACTTTCCGTAGGCGACCCTGCGCGGTCGCCTACGATGGAGTATTGGCGGGCTGGTGCGCAGCGACCCGTGGATCGGCTGCGTCGTGGATCGGCTGCGTCGACCGGCTGACACTATTCATCGACCCACAGGGGAAATAGCGTGCTCGATAGGTTGCTCCGTCTCGGTGAAGGCCGCATGGTCAAGCGCCTCAAGAAGGTCGCCGACTATGTCAACACCTTGTCCGACGACGTCGAGAGGCTGTCCGACGCCGAGTTGCGCGCCAAGACCGACGAGTTCCGCAAACGCGTCGAGGGCGGCGAAGATCTCGACGACCTGCTGCCCGAGGCGTTCGCGGTCGCCCGCGAGGCGGCCTGGCGGGTGCTGGGTCAGCGTCCGTTCGACGTCCAGCTGATGGGTGGCGCGGCGCTGCATTTCGGCAACGTCGCCGAGATGAAGACCGGTGAGGGCAAGACCCTGACCGCCGTGCTGCCGGCCTACCTGAACGCGCTGTCGGGCAGGGGCGTGCACCTGGTCACCGTCAACGACTATCTGGCCAAACGCGACAGCGAGCAGATGGGCCGCGTGCACCGCTTCCTGGGCCTGGACGTCGGCGTCATTCTTTCCGGGCTGACGCCCGACGAGCGTCGGGCGGCGTATGCAGCCGATATCACCTACGGCACGAACAACGAGTTCGGCTTCGACTACCTGCGCGACAACATGGCTCACTCCGTCCAGGAGATGGTGCAGCGCGGCCACAACTACGGCATCGTCGACGAGGTCGACTCCATCCTGATCGACGAGGCCCGCACCCCGCTGATCATCTCGGGACCGGCCGACGGCGCCTCCAGCTGGTACAGCGAGTTCGCCCGGCTCGCGCCACTGATGGAGAAGGACGTCCACTACGAGGTGGACCTCCGCAAGCGCACCATCGGTGTGCACGAGATCGGCGTGGAGTTCGTCGAGGACCAGCTGGGCATCGAGAACCTGTACGAGGCCGCCAACTCGCCCCTGGTCAGCTACCTGAACAACTGCCTGAAGGCCAAGGAACTGTTCCTGCGCGACAAGGACTACATCGTGCGCAACGGTGAGGTCGTCATCGTCGACGAGTTCACCGGCCGCGTGTTGGTGGGCCGGCGCTACAACGAGGGCATGCACCAGGCCATCGAGGCCAAGGAGCACGTCGAGATCAAGGCCGAGAACCAGACGCTCGCGACCATCACGCTGCAGAACTACTTCCGGCTCTACGAGAAGCTCGCCGGGATGACCGGTACCGCCCAGACCGAGGCGTCCGAGCTGCACGAGATCTACAAGCTCGGCGTGGTGTCCATTCCCACCAACCGCCCGATGATCCGTGAGGACCAGTCCGACCTGATCTACAAGACCGAGGAAGCCAAGTACATCGCCGTCGTGGACGATGTCGTGGAGCGCTACGAGAAGGGCCAGCCGGTCCTGATCGGCACCACCTCGGTCGAGCGTTCCGAGTACCTGTCGCGGCAGTTCGCCAAGCGCAAGGTGCCGCACAACGTGCTCAATGCGAAGTACCACGAGTCCGAGGCGAACATCATCGCCGAGGCCGGCCGGCGTGGCGCTATCACCGTCGCGACCAACATGGCCGGTCGTGGTACCGACATCGTGCTCGGCGGCAACGTCGAGTTCCTCGCCGACCTGCGGCTCAAGGAGCAGGGCCTGGATCCGGTCGCGACGCCGGACGAGTACGAGGCCGCCTGGGAGCCGACGGTCAGCAAGATCAAGGCGGAGGCCAAGGCGGAGGCCCAGGAGGTCATCGCCGCCGGTGGTCTGTACGTGCTGGGCACCGAGCGGCACGAGTCCCGCCGCATCGACAATCAGCTGCGTGGCCGCTCCGGGCGTCAGGGCGACCCGGGTGAATCCCGCTTCTACCTGTCGTTGGGCGATGAGTTGATGCGCCGCTTCAACGGGGCCACCCTGGAGACGCTGCTGACCCGGCTGAACCTACCCGAGGACGTGCCCATCGAGGCGAAGATGGTGACCCGCGCGATCAAGAGCGCGCAGACCCAGGTCGAGCAACAGAACTTCGAGGTCCGCAAGAACGTCCTCAAGTACGACGAGGTAATGAACCGGCAGCGCACCGTCGTCTACGACGAGCGCCGGATGATCCTTGAGGGCGAGAACTTGCAGCAGCAGGCGCACGACATGATGGTCGACGTCATCACCGCCTACGTCACCGGCGCCACCGCCGAGGGTTACTCCGAGGACTGGGACCTGGAGAAGCTGTGGGAGGCGCTCAAGACCCTGTACCCGGTCGGCATCGATCATCACGACCTGATCGACTCGGACGCCGTCGGCGAGCCGGGGGAGTTGACTCGCGAAGAGCTGCTCGATGCGTTGGTCAAGGACGCCGAGCGTGCCTACGCCAACCGTGAAGAACAGATCGACGCGATCGGCGGCGAAGGCGCCATGCGCCAGCTGGAGCGCAACGTGCTGCTCAACGTGATCGACCGCAAATGGCGCGAGCACCTCTACGAGATGGACTATCTCAAGGAGGGCATCGGCCTGCGCGCGATGGCCCAGCGCGATCCGCTCGTCGAGTACCAGCGGGAGGGCTACGACATGTTCGTCGCCATGCTCGACGGACTCAAAGAGGAGTCGGTGGGCTTCCTGTTCAATGTCGCCATCGAGCCCGCGCCCGCCCCGGCCGCGCCTCAGGCGGCGCCGATGGCCTCCGGGCTGGCCGCGTTCGCGGCCGCCGCGGCCGAGAAGGCATCAGCCATTGCGGCCGATCAAGCACAGAGTCAGGATCGAGCACAGAGTCAGGATCGAGCACAGAGTCAGGATCGAGCACAGAGTCAGGATCGAGCACAGAGTCAGGTAGCCACCAAGGAACGTCCGGCCGGTGTGCAGGCCAAGGGCATCAGCGACGGCAGGGGCCCTGCACTGACCTACTCCGGACCGGCCGAGGACGGGTCCGCCGAGGTCACGCACTCCGGCGCCGCAGCGGCCGCGAGTGGGACTCGGAGGGAACGCCGCGAGGCGGCGCGCCGGCAGGCCAGGGCCCGCAAGCGCTAACCGATGTCAAGCGCTAACCGATGTGTAGCGCCACCACCTGCCATCGCCCCGCGACCAGCTCGACCCGCGCGGCGATGGCCCGGACTCTGGGCCCGCGGGTGTAGGCGGCGAACACCTCGGCAGCTTCGACCTCTGCGGGGTCCACGGGGTGTTCCTGACCACCGCTGCATCCGACGCTGCGCAGCCGGATCCGGCGTAGCACTGCCGCGCCGCCGGTCTGCGGAACCCGTGCCAGGGTTTGCGCCATGTCGATCAACGACGGTGCCAGCAACCCGCGGAGCTGGGTCACCGGACGCCGGCGATCCACCACCTCGAGCACACGACGCAGGGTGGCGTCGGCGAACATCACTGCCGCCTGCGGTACCGGAACCTCGCCGGCGACCGCGGCTGGGCGCGGGTGTCGTGGCGTACGAGGCCGCAGTGTGGCGGCGTGCTGAGCGGGGTGCGGTGACGGGCGGTGCGATGCGCCGCGCGCAGGCGGCTCACAGTCGATGATCGGCGAGGTGACGGCGGGCCGGGCGTTCGCAGCTGCGGCGGCTACCGGGTGGGTCGGGTTGGGCAAAAAGGACATCGGCACTCCAGCGGGCACGGAAACGGACGGGACAATTGCTGGAGAGGCACAGTCATATTGATGATCGCACGGGTTGAGGGGGCTCGGGCGCACCCGTGATGCGCGCAGTGGATGGTGCGCGCAGTGAATGGCGATGGCTACGGTAACGTCCGAATCGGGTCGGACATGCTGTGCTGGACGCGGGGAGGGGAGGACGCCGTCGCGATGGTGACGAGACTGTCGGCGTCCGACGCGGCGTTCTATCACTTGGAGAACAGTGTGACCCCGATGTACGTCGGGTCGCTGTCCATCCTGCGCAAACCGCGCGCTGCGCTGAGCTACGAGTCGATAGTGGCCACCGTGGAGCAGCGGCTGCCGCAGATCCCGCGATATCGGCAGAAGGTCCGCGAGGTCAGCCTGGGGCTGGCCCGTCCGGTGTGGATCGACGACGGTGACTTCGACATCACATACCACGTCCGGCGATCGGCGCTGCCGTCGCCGGGAAGCGATGCGCAACTCCATGATCTGATCGCCCGGATCGGATCCCGGCCGATGGACAAGACCCGGCCGTTGTGGGAGATGTACATCGTCGAAGGCCTGACCCGCAACCGGATCGCCATCTACACCAAATCCCACCAGGCGCTCGTCAACGGGATGTCCGCGCTGGAGATCGGGCACGTCATCGCCGACCGCACCCCGAAACCCCCGGCGTTCGGTGAGGACATCTGGATCCCGGCGCGTGAGCCCAGCGATTTCCAGCTGTTCGCCGGTGCGGTCGGGGAGTGGGTCACCCGCCCGACCGCTCAGCTGGCCGCCCTGCGCTCGACGGTGCGTGAGATGGCCACCAATGCCGGCCCCCTCGTCGAGGCCGCCCGCCGCGTCGCCGATGTGGTTCGCACCGTCGCGCGCGGCACCGCCCCGAGCAGCCCACTGAACACGACGGTGTCGCGCAACCGGCGGTTCGCCGTGGCCGCGCACCAGCTGGACGATTACCGGGCGTTGCGGGCGCGCTACGAGTGCGATGTCAACGATGTGGTGCTGGCGGTGGTGGCCGGCGCGCTGCGCAACTGGCTGCTCTCCCGCGGTGAGCCGGTGACCGCCACGTCGACGGTGCGGGCGATGGCGCCGAATTCGGTGTACCCCGACGCCGAGATCGATTCCGCGGGACCGGGCCAGGCCATCAGCGAGGTCTCGCCGTTCCTCGTCGATCTCCCGATCGGGGAGGGAAACGCGGTGGTGAGGCTATCCCAGATCGCCCATACCACCGAATCACATTCCACTGCGGCCAGTTTGGTCGACGCCCGCTCCATCGTCACGCTGTCGGGGTTCGCCCCGCCGACGCTGCACGCCATGGGCATCCGGGTGGCCACCAGTTTCTCGGCGCGCCAGTTCAACCTGTTGATCACCAATGTTCCGGGCGCGCAGAAGCAGATGTACGTCGCGGGCATCAAGTTGCTGGAGTCGTACGTGGTTCCGCCCCTGCTGGCGAATCAGGTACTGGCTATAGCGGTGACCTCCTATAACGGCATGTTGTACTTCGGCATCAACGCCGATCGCGACGCGATGAGCGATGTCGACGTGTTACCGGCGTTGTTGCGTGAATCCCTGGACGAATTGCTGGAATCCACGCGCTGACGGCCCGCCGTGCAGGTGCCCGGTGATCTCGGTGGAGAACGACTCCGACGCCGGCGGCTAACCTCGCTTGGTGCGTGTCTATATACCGGCGACTCTGGCGATGTTGCAGCAACTGGTGGCCGATCGGTTGATCCATGCTCGCAGCGGCACGGCGTTCGCCGTGACGCCGACGCTGCGTGAGTCCTACGCCGAGGGCGATGACGACGAGCTGGCCGAGGTGGCCCTGCGTGAGGCGGCACTGGCCTCGCTGCGTCTGCTTGCCGGCCAGGGCGAGACCGGTCTGCCGCCGCGGCGTGCGGTGCTGGTCGCTGATATCGGCGCGGGAATCGAGGCCACCATCCGTCCGGATCTGGATGACGCGGTGGTGCGGCTGTCGGGGCCGGTGGCCCTCGACGATGTCATCGCCGCCTACGTCGACAACGCCGCTGCGGAGGCCGCGGTTCTGGTCGCCGTCGATCTGGTCGACGACGCCGATCTGGGAGACGAGGACGCCGAACTGGCCGTCGGCGATGCCCAGGACCATGATCTTGCGTGGTACGCCCCACAGGAGCTGCCGTTCCTGCTCGATCTACTGTGACGGATATCGCTTCCGGCCAGGCTCAAAGCCGGGTACGCATGCGTAAGTTACGGTACCGTAGGTCGCGTGGCCAAGAGTGAAATCAAGGTCTCGGCCAAAGTAGCCGAGACGGTGCGTCCGAAGATTGCGGGCGCAGACCGCCACCGTGGATGGCACGCACTGCGCACCATCGCCGGCCGGTTCACCACCCCGCTGCTGCCCGACGATTACCTCAAGTTGGCCAACCCGTTGTGGTCGGCACGTGAATTGCGCGGTCGCGTCATCGAAGTGCGGCGCGAGACCGAGGCCTCGGCGACCCTGGTGATCAAGCCGGGCTGGGGCTTCTCGCTGGACTACGAGCCCGGCCAGTACGTCGGCATCGGTCTGCTGGTCGACGGGCGCTGGCGCTGGCGCTCCTACTCACTGACCTCGACTCCGGTGCGCGGCGGGGTGGACAAGCGTGGCGCGCGCACCATCACCATCACCGTGAAGGCGATGCCGGAGGGCTTCCTGTCGACCCACCTGGTCGGCGGCGTGGAACCCGGCACGATCGTGCGTCTGGCGGCACCGCAGGGCAACTTCGTGATGCCCGATCCCGCGCCCGCTTCGGTGCTGTTTCTGACCGCCGGGTCGGGGATCACCCCAGTCATGTCGATGCTGCGCACCCTGCAGCGCCACGACCAGATCACCGACATCGTGCATGTGCATTCGGCGCCGACCGCGTCCGACGTCATGTTCGCCGGCGAGTTGACCGCCCTGCACGACGTACACCCCGGCTACCGGATGGAGTTGCGCACCACGCGCACCCAGGGACGCCTGGACCTGGATCGTCTCGGTGAGGTGGTTCCCGACTGGCGTGACCGCCAGGCCTGGGCATGTGGCCCGGAGGCGATGCTCAACGACGCCGAGCGGGTCTGGGCGGAGGCGGGTATCCCCACGCATCTTCATCTGGAGCGTTTCGCGGTCACCCGTGCCGCACCGCATGGCACCGGTGGCACCGTCACGTTCGAGCGCAGCGGCAAGAGTGTGGCGGCCGATGCCGCGACGTCGCTGATGGAAGCCGGCGAGGGCGCCGGTATCCAGATGCCGTTCGGGTGCCGGATGGGCATCTGTCAATCGTGTGTTGTGGGTCTGGTCGAGGGGCATGTGCGCGATCTCCGCACCGGGGTGGAACACGAGCCGGGAACCCGGGTGCAGACCTGTGTCTCGGCGGCTTCCGGCGACTGCGTACTGGACGCCTAGCCTTTACTGACAGGTAACCTACGGTGGCGTAGGTTACGCTATCGTAGTAAGGGAAGGAGGGCCGATAGGTGGCTATTACCGACGTAGCGGCGTTCACGCATCTGACCGATGCGGATATCGAAACGCTGGGTGCAGAGCTGGATGCGATCCGTCAGGACATCGAGGATTCCCGGGGCGCGAACGATGCGCGATACATCCGTCGGGCGATTGCCGGCCAGCGTGCGCTGGAGATCGTCGGACGCCTGTTACTTGCCGGCAGCTCCAAGCGAGCCTTCTGGTGGGCGGGCGCCTCGACCTTGGGCGTGGCCAAGATCATCGAGAACATGGAGATCGGCCACAACGTCATGCACGGCCAGTGGGACTGGATGAACGATCCCGAGATTCACTCCTCGACGTGGGAGTGGGACATGGCCGGAGCATCCAGGCACTGGCGCTTCACTCACAACTTCATGCACCACAAGTACACCAACATCCTGGGTATGGACGACGATGTGGGCTACGGCGTCATCCGCGTCACCCGCGATGCCCGGTGGAAACCGTTCAACCTGTCGAATCTGATCTTCAACACGCTGCTGGCTGCCCTGTTCGAATGGGGTGTCGGGTTGCAGCACCTGGAACTCGGGAAGATCTTCAAGGGCCGTGACGACCGCGCGGCGACCATCGAGCGGGCCAAAGAGTTCGGCGTGAAGGCCGGTCAGCAGGTGGCCAAGGATTATGTGGTGTGGCCCGTGCTGACGGCGCTGTCACCGGGAGCCACCTACAAGTCCACGATGAAGGCGAACATCGTCGCCAACATCATCCGCAACGTCTGGGCCAACGCCGTCATCTTCTGCGGCCATTTCCCCGACGGCGCAGAGAAATTCACCAAGACCGATATGGTCGGCGAGACCAGGGGTGAGTGGTACCTGCGGCAGCTGCTGGGCAGCGCCAATTTCGAGAACGGCCCGGTGCTGCGCTTCATGAGCGGCAACCTGTGCTACCAGATCGAGCATCACCTGTACCCGGACCTGCCCAGCAACCGGCTCTATGAGATCTCGATCAAGGTGCGGGCGCTGTGCGACAAGTACGACCTGCCCTACACCACCGGGAACTTCCTGGTGCAGTACGGCAAGACGTGGCGCACCATCGCCAAGCTGTCGTTGCCGGACAAGTTCCTCAAGGACACCCGTGACAACGCGCCCGAAACCTGCAGCGAGCGGATGTTCGACGAGTTGGAAGGGTTCGGTGTCGCCGATCCGGCCACCGGCAAGCGCCGCGGCCTGAAGACCGCGATCGCGACCGTCCGCGGTTGGCGTCGGGGCAAGGTCGTCGCATAGCGAACCACCCTTACCGCGAGTGTGCATGTCTGGTCCAGGCACGCACCCTCGCGGTTCGGCGTTTGCGCATGATCGCCGTCGGCGTCAGTAACCCGACTCCGCCAGCGTCGCCAGCAGGAGCCGTGCCGCCGCGACTCGTGCGGCGGCGGGCCCGGTCAGCGTGTCCAGCGCGCATTCCGGATCGGCCGGCGGGCCCATGTGCCCGCAGCCCCGGGGGCAGTCGTCCGCCGCCTCGGCCAGATCCGAGAAGGCCTGCACCACATCGTCGGGTTGTACGTGGGCCAGGCCGAACGAGCGGATGCCGGGAGTGTCGATCACCCAGCCCGATTCGCGCAGTGGCAACGCTATCGACTGCGTCGAGGTGTGCCTGCCCTTGCCCACTCCGGTGACCGATCCGGTGGCCCGTTCCGCCTCGGGCACAAGACGATTCACCAAGGTGGACTTGCCCACCCCGGAATGCCCCAATAGGACGGTCACTTTCCCGTCCAGCAGCGGGGCCACCACGTCGAGCGGATCGTCGCGTCCCGCCGTCACGATCCGAAGATCCAGATCGGCGAACTGCGCCGCGAACGGCTCCGGCGCTGCAAGATCGGATTTCGTCAGGCAGAGGATCGGCGAGAGACCGCCGGTATAGGCGGCGATGAGCGCGCGCTCCACGAAGCCGGTGCGCGGTGGCGGGTCGGCCAGCGCCACGACGATCAGCAGCTGATCGGCGTTGGCGACCACCACCCGTTCGGTCGGGTCGGTGTCATCGGCGGTGCGGCGCAACACCGTACGGCGATCACCGCGCCGCACGATGCGGGCCAGGGTATCGGGTAGGCCGGACAGGTCGCCGACGATGCTGACCTCATCGCCGACCACGATCGGTGTGCGGCCCAGCTCCCGGGCGCGCATCGCGGTCACGTTCCGATCGGGGTCACCACCCAGGGCGCAGCCCCACCGGCCGCGGTCGACGGTGACGACCATCGCCTCGGCGGCGTCGGCATGGTCTGGCCGGGTCTTGGTGCGCGGCTTGGAGCCCCGACCTGGGCGTACCCGGACATCGGACTCGTCGTACTCGCGGGCTTTCACATCGGTTGGGACCTGGCGGTATCCGAGGCCAGCATGGCCGCCCACATACCGGGGAAGTCCGGAAGTGTCTTGGCGGTAGTCGCAATGTCCTCGACCTCCACGCCCGGCACCCGCAGGCCGACGATAGCGCCCGCGGTGGCCATCCGATGATCGGCGTACGACCGCCACACACCACCGTGCAGTGGCGTCGCGGTGATCTGCAGACCGTCCGGTGTCTCGGCGCACCGCCCGCCTAGTCCGTTGATCTCGGCGCTCAGTGCGGCCAGTCGATCCGTCTCATGACCGCGCAGGTGGGCGATACCGCGCAGGGTGGACACCGACCCGGTGGCGGCGAGGGTGGCCAGTGCCGCCACCGCGGGCGCCAGTTCGCCGATATCGTGCAGGTCGATGTCGATGCCGCCGTAGCTCGGTGCACCCTGAACCCGCAGATTCGAATCAGTCAGCTCGGCAACGATATTCACCCGCGCCAGCAGATCCAGGATCGCGCCGGAGGCCTGGATGCTGGCGGCGGGCCAGCGGCTGATCCGCAGCGTGCCGGCGGTGACTGCGGCGGCAGCCAGGAACGGCACCGCGTTCGACAGATCCGGTTCGATGTCCCAGTGCCGGGCCGCGACGGCACCCGGGGCGATCTGCCACCGGTTGGGTTGGCCGTCATCGACGGTGACGCCGGCCGAACGCAGCATCGACACCGTCATCGAGATGTGCGGAGCCGAGGGTACCGACTCGCCGGTGTGCACGACCGTCAGCCCGTTGTCGAAGGTGGCCCCGGCCAGCAGCAGCCCTGAGACGAACTGCGATGACGCCGACGCGTCGATGTGCACCTCACCACCGGCCACCGAACCCTGCCCGCGCACCTCGAATGGCAGCCCGTCCCCGTCGATTTGCACCCCAAGCCCGCGCAGCGCATCGAGAAGTGGCGCGATCGGACGGGCCCGTGCCTGCTCGTCCCCGTCGAAGATGACGGTCTCGGTGCTCAGTGCGGCGACGGCGGGTAGAAACCGCAACACCGTGCCGGCCAACCCGCAATCGATGCGGCTGCCGGGCGCGGGGGTGATGGCCCCGCTGACGGTCAGTTCGGCGTCCTCGCCGTCCACCGCGGCGCCCAGGGTCTGCACGGCGCCGATCATCAGGTCGGTATCGCGGCTGCGCAGCGCCCCGCTGATCGTCGAGGTCCCCCCGCCCCGGGTGCCCAGCGCCGCCAGCACCAACGCCCGGTTGGTCAGCGACTTCGAGCCGGGTACCGCAACCGTGGCGTTCACGGGGGCGGTCGCCGAGGGTGCCGGCCAGTTGCTCACAGCCTCTATCCTGCCTGGTATGTGTGGGCGATTTGCGGCGACCACCGACCCGGCGTTGTTGGCGGAGAAGATCAAGGCGCTCGACGAGACCGTCAACGACTCTGCGGGCAAGTCCGATGAGGTCAAAGGCAAGGGTGGAGCCAACTACAACGTGGCGCCGACCACCACCATCAGCGCCGTGGTCAAGCGGCATCACTCTTCCCCGTCGCTTCGCTCGCCCCGGGCCGAACCCGATGACGAGTCGACCCGCCGCATCCGTTCGATGCGCTGGGGGCTGATCCCGCCGTGGGCCAAGACCGGCGAGGACGGCGGCCCCGACACCAAGAAGGGCCCACTGCTGATCAATGCGCGCTCGGAGACGCTGACCACCTCGCCGGTGTTCCGTGGTTCGGCCAGGGGCAAACGCTGCCTGATCCCGATGGACGGCTGGTACGAGTGGAAGCCCGGCACCGGCACAGCCAAGAAGTCGGCGAAGACTCCCTACTACATGTACGCCGCCGACGGCGAGCCGCTGTTCATGGCCGGCCTGTGGTCGACGTGGCGGCCCAAAGACGCACCGAAGGACATTGCGCCACCGAAGGACATTGCGCCACTGAAGGACAGTGTGCCACTGTTGAGTTGCACCATCATCACCACCGATTCGGCGGCACAGCTGGCCGATATCCACGACCGGATGCCGTTGACCATCAGCGCGTCCGACTGGGACCGCTGGCTGGACCCCGACGCGCCGATCGACGAGGGCCTGCTGCGCGGGCACGGCGATCTGGATCGCATCGCGATCCGCGAGGTGTCGCGGCTGGTCAACAGCGTCCGCAACAACGGCCCGGAACTGATCGAGGCAGCCGCACATGGGGAAGGGCTCTTTTGACCCTCGGCCCGGTGGTGCTCGACGCCCTGGGCACCGGCCTGCGTGCGGGCAGATCCTCGAAGAGATCACCGGCGCTGACGAACTCGTCATCGGCACGGAGGTGGAGGCGTTCTTCGCCCGCCGCACCTACCTTCGCGACACCGGTGACGAGGCGCTGCTGGGCGCGCTCATCGCACTGCCGGCCGCTCACCACGGGGTGGATGCCCTGGCCGAGGCGGTGTTGCCGGAGGTCCGCACGGCGATCGGGTGCGGGATTTTGTACCAGGCGCAGTGATCCCGGCTCAGCGGCGTCGCGCCGCAACCACTGAGTAGGAGGCGTCGAAGGCGACCCCGTCGGCTGTTGAGTGCGCACTCAGGGCGGCGGTGAACGCGTCCACCAGCCGGGCACGCGTGGCCTCGTCCAGTTGCGCCAGCGCCTCGACGTGCATCGGCGATTCGGCGGTGATGAACCGCACCGCGTCATCGAGTGAATCGAATCGCCATGTGAGGCTGTCGTTCTCGATGAAGATTTCGTCGAAATCGTCGGACAGCCGGCTGGTGATGATGTCGGCTTCGCCCCACTGATCGGGTGTGTAGCCAGCTGCCGGGCGCGGGCCGAGAACCTCGACGATGGGGTCGAAGAACGGATTCTCGGTGTCGCGCACCCAGGTGGAGAACCCGAGAAAGCCGCCCGGCCGCAGCAGCCGCGCGATCTCGGCGACCTGACTGACCGGCTCGACGAAGATGATGCCCATGTTCGACAGCACGACGTCGAAACCCTGGTCGGGCAGCCCGGTGGCCGACGCGTCGGCGGCCACCCACCGCACCGCGTCACCGCCGGGTTTGTCCGCGGCGATGGCCAGCAATTCGGGGGTGAAGTCGACGCCGGTCACCTCGGCTCCGGCCGCAGCGGCCGCCAGCGCGGCGTTCCCGGTACCGCAGGCCAGATCGGCGAGCGCGATACCGTCGAGCGGGCGCAGCCGGTCCACGATCTCGACCAACTGGGTGGCGATCGGGGCGATGCGTTGCGCGACGGCCTCATACCGTCCTGCGGACCAGATTGACACGCCGCCAGCCTAGGCCACGATGGCGGGGTGACCGCTCTGTCCGTCACCGAAAGACTCCGCGCGCGGGCTGTGTTGATGGCGCAGGATCTCGTGGGCCGCGCCGTCGGCGAGCAGGGCCGCGATCGTCGGGGTCGCTGCACGTGTCACCAGGTCAGCCTAGTTCTGGGCGGTCGGGAATTTAGCCAGGCGGGGCCGCCGTTGTTGGTGACATCGATAGGCGACGCGGCCCTGAACCGGGCGCGGGTCTCGGTCACAGCCTTAGGATCGTCAGATAGGGGATTTTGGTGCCAACGGCCTGCCTGGATCGTCCGGTGTGCACACCGGACCTGTTCGGTGACGCCGCAACAGAAGGGACGGGTTCTCCCGCGATGACCGATATCGACGAGGCGGCTCTCGAGCCCGTCCCAGAAACGGATGCCGAACTGACGGCCCGGTTTGAACGCGATGCTATCCCACTGCTCGACCAGCTCTACGGCGGCGCCCTGCGGATGACACGCAATCCGGCCGATGCCGAGGACCTGCTGCAGGAGACGATGGTCAAGGCGTACGCCGGGTTCCGCTCGTTCCGTGCAGGCACCAACCTCAAGGCCTGGCTGTACCGCATTCTGACCAACACCTACATCAACAGCTATCGCAAGAAGCAGCGGCAGCCCGCTGAGTACCCGACCGAAGAGATCACCGACTGGCAGCTGGCGGCCAACGCCAAGCACACCTCGACCGGTCTGCGCTCCGCCGAGGTCGAGGCGCTGGAGGCGCTGCCCGACACCGAGATCAAGGCGGCGCTGCAGGCACTGCCCGAGGACTTCCGGATGGCCGTGTACTACGCCGATGTCGAGGGGTTCCCCTACAAGGAGATTGCCGAGATCATGGACACGCCGATCGGCACCGTGATGTCGCGGCTGCACCGCGGTAGGAAACAATTGCGCGAGTTGCTGACCGACGTGGCCAGGGACCGGGGATTCATCCGAGACAAGCAACTCGGTGAGCCGGAGGAGGTCTCCTCATGAGTGACAACCACGAGTCGTTTCGAGCAGACGAGCGTTGGGCGCCGCCGATCGGACCGGTCGACCCCGACCATCCCGAGTGCGCCGCGGTGATCGCCGAGGTGTGGACGCTGCTCGACGGTGAATGCACCGCCGAGAGCCGCGACAAGCTCAAGCAGCACCTCGAAGAATGCCCGACCTGCCTGCGGCATTACGGCGTCGAGGAGCGGGTGAAGAACCTGATCGCCAGCAGATGCCGAGGTGAGAAGGCCCCGGAGGGCCTGCGGGTGCGCCTGCAGGTAGAGATCAGCCGGACCACCATCATTCGGGGCTGACAGCCCCAGAGACCATCATTCGGGGATGACAGCCCCAGAGACCGTCAAACGCCAACCGCCCGGACTCCGTTTAGAGAGCTCGGGCGGTTTGTTCGGTGCGCGACGTGTCAGGCGTTGGGACGACGGCCGTGGTTGGCCTTCGAGTGCTTACGGTCGCGCTTCTTGCGGCCTCGCTTGGCCATGGTGAACCTCCGATTCAGATGAATACTTGGCCATCAGTATCTCACGCCGAGCGGACTGCTTCTTCCCCCGTGGTCTTCGGTGCGCGATTTCGTCTTGTGGTTCGATATAGGCCGGTAGGCAGACAGTCAGAAGCCGAAGTGAGTGGGGTGAAGATGTCCGAGGATGTTCGCGCCGAGATCGTGGCCAGCGTGCTGGAGGTCGTGGTGCAGCTGGGCGACCAGATCGGAGCGGGCGACACCCTGGTGCTGCTGGAATCCATGAAGATGGAAATCCCAGTGCTGGCCGAGGTCGCAGGCACCATCACCGAGGTGAGCGTTTCGGTGGGTGACGTCATCCAGGCTGGCGATCTCATCGCGGTGATCAGCTAGCTCGTCTGAGGTAACGACCCATGTCAACTCTCGGCGACCTGCTCGCCGAGCACACCGTCCTTCCCGGCAACGCCGTCGACCATCTGCACGCCGTGGTCGGGGAGTGGCAGCTGCTGGCGGATCTGTCCTTCGCCGATTACCTGATGTGGGTGCGTCGCGATGACGACGGCCTGGAGTGTCGCGATGACGACGGCCTGGTGTGTGTGGCCCAGGTACGGCCTAATACCGCCCCCACGGTGCTGCTGGCCGACGCGGTGGGCACCGTGTCGGCTGCCATCGACATGCCGGTGGTCCGCGCGGCGTTCGACTCAGGCGCGATCGGCCGCGAAAGCGATGTGAGGCAACCGGATTCGCCCAAAGGGCAGCGCCGGGACGTCGAATCGGTGCCGGAACCGCACGAGGTCGAAGCGGTGCCGGTGCGTCATGCCGACCGGGTGGTGGCCGTGTTGACGCACCAGACGGCACTGGCAGAGGGGCGAAAGGCCAGCCCGCTGGAACGGGCCTATCTCGATTGCGCCGCCGATCTGGTGCACATGCTCAGTGACGGCACCTTCCCGAACGTCGGCGATCTGCCGATGTCGCGATCCAGCCCCCGCGTCGGTGACGGCTTCATCCGCCTCGGGGTTGCCGGCGAGGTCGCCTTCGCCAGCCCCAATGCTCTCTCGGCGTACCACCGGATGGGGCTGGCCGCCGATCTGGAAGGGCGCAATATGGTTGCGGTGACCCGGCCGCTGATCTCGGACCCGTTCGAGGCCCAGGAACTGGCCGATCACGTGCGCGATTCGCTGGCCGGGGGGTCCAGCATGCGGATGGAGGTCGACGCCGGCGGCGCCGCGGTGCTGATGCGGACCATCCCCTTGCAGGTGGGCGGCGAGGCAGCGGGCGCGGCGGTGCTGATCCGCGATGTCACCGAGGTCAAACGGCGTGACCGTGCGCTGCTGTCCAAGGACGCGACGATCCGCGAGATCCACCATCGGGTGAAGAACAACCTGCAAACGGTGGCGGCTCTGCTGCGTCTGCAGGCACGCCGGACCAACAATGCCGAGGGCCGCGAGGCGCTCAACGAGTCGGTGCGGCGGGTGTCGTCCATTGCGCTGGTGCACGACGCGTTGTCGATGTCGGTCGACGAAGAGGTCAACCTCGACCAGGTGGTGGACCGGATCGTCCCGATCATGAACGACGTCGCCTCGGTGGACACCCCGATCCGGATCACCCGCGAGGGTGACCTCGGCGTACTGGACGCCGACCGGGCCACCGCGCTGATCATGGTGATCACCGAACTGGTGCAGAACGCTCTGGAGCACGCCTTCGACGGCGATGTCACCAAGGGATCGGTGACCATCCGGGCCGAACGCTCGGCCCGGTGGCTCGACGTCGTCGTGCATGACGACGGTAAAGGACTACCGGAGGGCTTCAGCCTGGAGAAGTCCGATCGGCTGGGTCTGCAGATCGTGCGGACGCTGGTCACGGCGGAGCTGGACGGCTCGCTCGGCATGCACGATGTGGACTCCGGCGGCACCGATGTGGTGCTGCGGGTGCCTCTCGGGCGCCAGCGCAGGTACGCGATCTAGCGCTGTTCTTCTCGCCGAGCGTGTGCGGGAGTCGTGCGTCATTTCGGCCGGCGGGCGAGCATGACACGAAACAGACTGCGGCCCCGACATTTCTGTCGGGGCCGCAGTCTGTGGTTT